>OCTX012126843.1_pt1 | contig 24186 bp, 44 predicted proteins | sample 1539691 | NCBI WGS metagenome assembly OCTX01 (sample SAMN02144231, study PRJEB22623) | gut metagenome | biome: sheep rumen | host: Ovis aries | place: New Zealand
CGTGACGAAGGATACCAGCTCGACGAAGATGAATGTTATCACGAAGAGACATACGCAAAAGTTCAGTGGGATAACGGAGACTGGACAGAGTTTACTCTGATCGATGTTACTCCGCCTCGTGATGACTTTCCGGAAGACTGGGAAAACTATGCGATGTGATAAAAGGAGGGTTCTGAAATGAAGTATTATTGCAAGCATTGTGGTGAGATGGTTGTTGATACAAACAACGGAGATTCAATTCATCTCAGAGATTTGGAAGAAGAACTTTGGGGGCACATCCAAATGGAACACGAAGATGTTTTTGAAGAAGTGCAGGACTACGACACGCCAGACATGCTGGAAGAGTGTTATGACGAAGACGGAGGATATTTTGTAAAGTACTTCCTGGATATCGATCCGTTCGACCAGGATGTGTTTGTTTTGAAAACGTGCCTTTCACATGACGTTGTATTTGAAGGGCGGTTTTCAGAGATAACTGGTGATGTTGAAGCCCCGTGGGATATACTCGATGAGCACTTCGAAAAGGAACTTGGAATTAAGTCAGAAGAATGGGTGGTAGGATGATGAGCAAAGAAAGAGTAATTGCAATTTTGGTTGACTATATTGATAACGATCTTGCCGCTGCTGAGCCTGGCTATGTAAGGGAAGTCCTGCGAGATGTTTGCGGCTGCACGGATGAAGAGTTAAAGGAACTTTACGATTGGCTTGGACCAGATTATGAGGAGGACTCGGAATGAAGATTGGTGACATTGTAACAATTATCGTTGATACCCCGTACGGCGTTGACGACGAACCGGTTAAAAACGAAACCGGAGTAATCGTTGATTTTGATGAAGAAAGCGAACAGTGGGAAATTGCTACCGGAAACCCGATAACGGATGGTTGGTGGTTCACAAAAGACGAGTTCCGCCCGGCAACTGCTGAGGAAATCGAAGCGAGACTGCGTTATGTGCTGATGGAGAGGGGGTATTGATATGGCATTAAAACCGTATATTGTTGCAACAAACACAAATATAACCTGCGTGTGTATGGCAAAAAATAAAAAAGACGCAGTGAAAAGATGCAAGAGCCAGTATCTTGAAAATTTTGGTGAACTTCATCCAGAGTTATGGAAGGCATACGATTTTGAAAAATTCTTTCTTGATCGGGATAAGTACGATAGAGATTTCGACCAGGATGTTTTGTTGTTACAGAGCGCGTTTTGTTAAATAAGATATGAAGAAGATTATCACGGAGGAGATGACATGAAGAATAAGGTTATTCGATATATCGTAAAAGCAAATGATCGTGTAGTTAATTGGTCATTTAGTAAAAAGAAAGCAAAGGAAATAGCATTCCGGTTCGAGTATGAATGTATGAATCAAGATGAACCGTTTAAGCCAAAGATGGAAATTATCGAGGAGGTGATGGAATGAAAGGGCTTCAAGGCAAATCAGAGTTTACTAATTATCTAACAGCAGTTCAGCGTCAGACGCTTGAGCGGTTGGCGGAAATCGAGCGCGAAGATGCTGATCGCTGCGCCGGATGTGGGGGAGAGGATTGTATCTGCTGTGAATACTACATCGACAGACAGAAATGGGTTTCGCCGGAAGAGCTGTTTGCTCACGAGCCAGGCGACCCAATGTATGATGATTATGATTACCGTGGATACGAAGAGGAGGAGGAATGGGAAGAATGAAATGCACAAAAGATCAGGCAGAAAAATGCAAGGCAGAAGGAATGACATATGAAGAAATCGGGGAAAAATATGGTATCTCAAAGCAAAGAGTATATCAGATATTAAGCAATAAACCGAAGCCCACAAAAAAACCTAAGCATTACCCTAATGGGTTGCAAGCAGCACGAATAGCTAAAGGGATTGAAACTACGGAGATAGCTGAGAGATATGGCAAGACTAAATCTTGGGTTTCAAAATTAGAACATGGCGAGATGACTATCAAAGAAAGTATGTACACCGATTTATGCAAATTATACGGTGTTGATAAGATTGACGGCTTAAGAATTAGGGGCAAGGATAAAGAGTATATTGAGCAATTGGAAGAAACTATAAAAAAGTTGGAAGAAAAGAACGCTAAACTTCAGAAGAAGTTAGAAAATGAAAATGCAAATCTTAAATTTAAATTAAAGAGAATTAAAGAGCTGTTGGAAAACGACAATTTGAAAGGAGAAAATTATTATGAGAATGAAAATTAACAGCACGAATATTATCGAAGTTTACGATGTGGATGTAACCATTGGTGGATTCCGAGATGAAAATGATAAGCAAAGTTTTGCAGAAATGTCGGCTTTCTTGACGGTTCGTACTCGTGCGTGGCCTGATTACAGAGACGACGACTTTGATCAGGAATGGGATATGACTAATTTCGGGGAATTCGACGTATGTGGTTGTCATACACCGGAAGAAGTCGAAAAAAGAATTCAGAAATTCTTCGATGATCTTCTTATCAATGGGTATGTAGATATCAGCACAGAAGAGAAGCGCGATGAGTACTATCTTATAGTTTATTAATTGGTAATGTAATTTGAAAGAGGAGCAAGGATGGCTACGAGGGTGATTAATCTTTATGGAGTACGTGCTAATAAAGAAAAAACGTACAGTGATATTATGATTGACTGGGCGAAGGAATACGGAATACTAAATCTTTGGAAGCGGTATTGCGCGAACAATGGAATGCATATACGGTTAAAGATTGAGAAAAAATAGTTGAAGACTAACTAACAAGTAAAGACAGAAAGGAGAACTAGGAATGAACGAACTGATGATTTGTTTTGGAAATGCTGGATGGGCTTATCACCAGACAGACTGCGATACGTTATTTGAAGCTGTTATTGAGTTCTTTAACTGTATGATGGGAATGAACATCAACGTAGACAACCTCCATTATACAGAAGCTGTATTGCGGGACGAAAACGGAGATGACATTGAACAGGAATATAGAACAAAATAAAACCAGCCTTAATGAAAGGAGAAACAAAATGAAATACAATTATCCGAAATACAAGCTGAAAATGGAATTCACTCCGGGAACATGGGGTGAGAATGACTGGAAACTTGGTGAACAGGCTTGTGTAGATCGAGCGTTCTATGCACTGCCGGGTGGAACAGAGTACGCAATCTTTAAATTCGTGGAGAGAACAAGGACTGGTCGAAAAAAAGTACGTTGGGAAACGTGGTACAACGGAAGATTTTCCAATAATTATTTCAATAGCTTTGACGAAGCGGCGAGATGGATTGATCGTTATATACAGGCTAATGGGTTGCCGGGAACGAGGCAGACGTACAAAGTTTATGAATAAAAATAAGGAAGGGAAAGATAGTATGAAATCATTTTGGGATTACATTAACGACAACGGCGGGGAAGTAAAGAAAAGAGTTTACTTATGCTCCGATGGATCTGAACTTGAAATCACGGCTGTGGCATGTAGTGAAAGAGACGAGATTAAGGTGTATCTTGGCAGCGAAATAATTGCAACGAACGAAGATGAGCTTTGTGACTGGTTTTATGATAACCATCAGACGGAGATTCACTTCTGCGATCACTGCGGCGGAATAATGCAGAGCGGATGTACTGATGACCATGGTGATTTCCATACACACGAAGGCTGCTTTGTGAGTTATATGAATAATCTCTATGGCGAAGGGAACTGGCGCGAACTGCCCGGAGACGAATGGAATGAGCTGGGCGGGTGGTATGAAGTCAGGGAATCCGCCGACAGCGAATGGGAACCTGATGGAAGTTATTATACAGATTGGTATTGAGAGAATTTGATGCTAATATAGAAAGGAATGTAGAGAGGGAGGTGATTAAATGAAAACGTATTTGGATCGTGTTATCAGAAAAGGCGGAGAAGTAATATTCTGTGTTTTCGCAAAAGGTGAAAAGATAGAATTTAATGGATTTTGCGAAATGGATGTAGCGATAGAATTCGCAAGAGCAAATGGCGGAGATGAAGTAGAAGCAGCGATCTGGTATGACAGAGATGATTATAACAATGGCTATTTCGCTGATGATTTTAAAACTGTGTGGAGAGGATAAAAAAATGAAAGCAATTAATATCAACGACAGGTCTTCGCCGTTTACGGATTGGATCTTAGATGGGAAGAAAACCATTGAGACAAGGGAGAAGAAAGCAGCTGAGCGTGGCGAAGCATCAGAAGAGGCTATTTATGAAATGGAAGATGTGATCGATGGGCTTGACACGGCAATAGAAACTATAAACGACAATATTAACGTATAAAATGTTTGACACAGGAGTCTATGCGCGGTAGAATCATTATAAAAGGAGAGTATGTTTATGGAGGTACGATATAAATGTTTGAATTTTTCGCAATGATATTTACTTTTGGAGCATTGTTTTATGAGGCAAACAAGAGCGCATCGAAAGCCTCGCAAAATAAAACAGAGGCTCGCAAAAATGGGCAAAAATATTATTGGGACGGAAGTAAACGTAGGTCTATGGAAACAGGAGAGATTCTGATATATCACGATGGGAAGTTATTTGGAACAAAATCAAACCGAGCATACGTTGATTTCGAACAGCAACGCATTGACGAAGATAATGAAAAGAGGAAGCGTTGTGGTTCCCCAGTATATATGGGACATTGCAAAAAACATTATGACCCAAGATCAAAGTCAAGTAGCACGTATCATTTAAGAGAAAAAGAAACTAATCGTATGTATGATGTGTGCAAGTTTAAGGTGTTAGATGAAAAGGGGCGCATAGATGAAACGCAGTTTTATATAGCATATCTCGACGAAGATTTAAAGAGTACGAATGAATTAAAGAAAGTGCCAGCTGAGCTTAGATTTTATTATCAAGGTTTTTATGATTGAGGTGGATAGATGAAAAAACGAAACGACGCGGAAATCGCGTATTATCAGTGTAGAGAATGCAGCAAGTTGGTAACCATTCCAAGGCAGAGGGGCAGGAGAAGGGAGAACGGGCATCTTAAAACCATGTGGTGTCCATTCTGTAATCATACGGTAGATTTTTTCGAGATGGACAAAAGCTATTAAAGATGTCGGTATTTTCCGACACCATAAAAGCTATCATGTATTTAAAAGGTAAGGTGATTGAATGAGCGGAAGAAGGGAACATGACACCGAAATTTATACAAAGCTCGAAGGAAAAATCAAGGATTACCCGGAATTGGTACGCGGGTTTTATAGATATATGAGATCAGAAGACCACACAGCCATGACAATTCGTGGATATGTTAGATCGATTATTATGTACACTGACTGGGTGGCAGAAAATGAAGGCGCATATCTTGATGAAGATTATGTTCAGTCGGTAAAAAAACAGGATATTGTGGCGTTTATGGAAAGCACAAGGTACAGAAACCTTCCTAACGGAGAAGTAAAAGAAAATGGCGCTGGCGTTAGGGCGACAAGGCTTAGCGCGTTGCTCAAATTTTACGATTACCTCATAGATTGTGAAATCATAACAGTGAACCCGTGCTCGAGAGTCAAAAAACCGAGAGATAATAAAGAACTACCTGTTACTTATCTGACGGAAACTGAAATCAATAGAATGAGAAGATGTATCATAGCCTCCAAAGATATGATGTGGCGAAGAGACCTCTGTATCTTGACTCTTGGTATAAGAACCGGACTCAGAGAAACTGCGTTGGTTGAAATTGACATCCCGGATATTGATTTTGAGACTGGAGAGATAAGGGTTATTGAGAAAAGAAGACTGACAAGAACAGTCTACATTGGCGATGACACGATGAGGCTAATAAAAGAGTGGATGGTAGACAGGAAGAAGATCCTTGGCGACGTACAAACTGACGCACTATTCATCTCCAACAGAAGAGAAAGAATGCATCAGAAGTCGGTTTGGTATATGATAAAGAAATATTCTAAAGAAGCTGGTATTAAAAAGAATATCACCCCTCATAAAATGAGAGCCACTTGCGCCACTACAACTTATAAAAAGACAGGTGATATTTATTTGACAGCAAGTGTTCTTGGACACAAAAATCTTGCGAATACAAAGAGATATACCAGCATCGACGAAGCAAAGATAAAAGATATCACAAGTAAGTTGGACAGGATTTAAAAACAAGTAAAGACAAGTTGACAATAATTCCGGGGAAGAATATAATTCAATCAAAAGGAGGTCGTATTATGTACAACAAAGAAATCAAGACCCGGTTTATTAATAGTCTAACGGTATTAACAAAAACGAGATATGTCACCGTCTTTAATAAAACAGAGAAATATGAAGAGAAACTTGACAAAGACTGTATGATTTGGGATTTAGAAGAAGTGAAAGCCTTCTTCAAATCCCTAAAATATACAAGCGTCCGGCAGATAAAGGAAGTCAGCTTAGTGTTAGAGGCGTATGTTAATTGGGCTTCAACAGAGAGACTCTGCGAGAATGTAAATCCGTATGCAATGCTTGAGTTCGAAGACATAGCAAAGCTCCTTGTTAACGACCCAAATGTAGTCATCACAAAAGATGAGTTGTATGATGCGGTAGATACTATACGAAATTACGGTGATAAGTTTATAGTTCTTGGCATGTTTGAGGGGATATGTGGTGAGAGATATTGCGAGTTGTCTATGGCTAATTACGAAGACATATCTAATGGGGAAATGAAACTATACAGCGGACGTGTAATACCTGTTTCGCAAAAGTTGGCTGAAATTGCCAGGATCGCATCAGAAACATATGAGTATACAACGATTGGAGGGAAGACAATACCTATTAATGGAAACGGCATACTAAAAACAGCGAACAATTCTGCTGGGACTAGAATGGTGCCGAACGTTGTGGTACAGCATTTTGATTTGATAAGAGAAGAAGGGATCCTTCCCCGGGTGATAAAGCCAAAAAACATAATGGAAAGCGGGCGGCTGGATTTTATAAAGCAGGAAATGGAGAAGACGCATCTTCCACTGAAAGAAGCAGCGATGAGGTCAAAGGAAAGGCATTTTTATATTTATGGCCCATGGCGATCATTTAGGGAGTTTAATGAGAAGTACGTGAAAGTAACATCATAACATAAATATGTGGCGCAACTGGATTGCGCTATATATTTTGCGATACGAGACGAACATACGTTCTTTTGGAGGGCTTTAAATGTTAGAAAAATTATATGAAGCAATGGATCAGGGATACGAAATCACAATCGAAATTGAGGCGGGCGATTTTATTTCACGAACAAAGATGTTTGTTGACGAGCTGTGTCCGTATGAGAATACTATAGAAATATGGGGCGGAGATGATTGCGTGATTGTAGAGGCTGAAGGATGGAGATTCTATAGCGAAGAAGTCGATTATTATGGATGCGAAAAGGATGGTGTTAAGTGCAAGATCATTTTTTAAAAAGGCTTGCACCCGAAAGGGAGCTGGACGTGCGTATAGGCTGGCTCCCAAATGTTTTGACAATAGAAACAATAAACGACAGAAAAGTGTTGACTTTTAAAACCTAGTATGCTATTATTACTTTACAAACAAGTAACGACAGAAAGGAGATCTTATGATTACAAGAGTAATGGGAAGAGCAACGGAAACTTACTGGAAGGTTGAGCCGCATACGCACATCGCAGGGGCGGGTAATGACGCAACAAGATATGTCTTTGACGCAAAACCGGAAATCATCAAAGATGTAGTGGAACTTGATCCAGTTGAGATCTGCCAGTATGAAGGCAGACCATGTGTTTCGGGTTACGGATATACTATTACTTATCCTTATAATAGGATAAATATCGGAGATGAAGAGGTAGATGTGCGAAGGGAAGCTTTCTACGCCGACTTAAGCGAATGGAAACAGTTCGTAGACAAGGTCGTATCTAACGTTGATTACTGCAAAGAAGAAGCTGAGATAGACTACGCAGACCTCATCGGTCAGTATAACGAGCAAATGATTAACGAGGACGAAAAGCTGAAAGCCTATTGCAAGCTCCATCATCTCAACCCGGTGGAGACGGATGTGGATGAGCTAAGGAAGATTGTTTACGGAAATACAGTCACAGTTGGTACAATTTCGATTGATACAAATTCATCTGGTTATAATTACGCTATTCCATCTGGTTATACTTACACTAGTCCGTCTGTGTACAAGCCTACGTGGACAGTAGCAACAACTAATACTACTTCAGGGTGGATTTAATGGTTACAAAAGATGATCTTCTTATCCCGCGCGGATGGCGTAAAGCTTTTGGGGATGATTTAGTAAAGGAACTCAATGAGATTGACCGAGAGGTTGAAATCTTAGACTCCAAAGAGAAGTGGGGCGAATTAAGGTTGGTAGTCAGCCCATACTTGGATGCCGTGGATGACATAGAGAAAAAGTATTCAGAAATTTCGCGGCATATCTGCATTAGCTGTGGCAAGCCTGATGTTCCTATGATGAACTTTGGATGGATATCCCCGGTGTGTGAAGACTGTTGGTCTAAATTTTCGAAACGCCCATATGACGAATGTGTCGCTGACAGTTACAGATGTCCGACGTTTGTGAATGTAAAACATAGCGCATGGATAAACGGTGTGGAATTTGCAAAAACCAACAGTATAGACCTTTCCGAGGAAATGGAAAGAATTAGAAAGAGGTTTAGAAATGAAAACAAAAACATAGCTGATAGTTCTGGTAGCGATGTTGATGCTTTTCACGACGAAGACGTCGGCGAAGCTGCTGGAACCGATAAAGAATAAGAAGAATGAGTTCGATGAGAACTACGAAGATAATCTCTACGTGCTTTCTCACGTAATCAGCGGAGAAGCGTGTGGATGTTCTTGGGAGATGAAGATCGGGGTTGGTTCGGTTGTCATCAACCGAGTCCACGATGACCGTTTCCCAGATACTATAACGGAAGTTGTCTTCCAGGATGGGCAGTATGCGTGTACTTGGGACGGTAACTACGACAGAGAACCTGAAGACGAGTGTATCGAAGCTGCTGAATATCTATTGGAAAACGGCTCACAATATCCCGATGAGGTCGTTTGGCAAGCGAACTTCATACAAGGGAATGGGCTGTACGAGCAGATTGGAAACATGTATTTTTGCTATTAAATATGGATAAGAAAGAATTTATTAAACTTATGGAATTATTGGCGGGTATTCCGCCGGAAGAACTGTATGACCGCATCTTCGGCGTAGACCCAGAGGAGGATGACGGGAAATGAACCCATTTATGATTGCATTAGCCGTATTGGCATGGATTACCATGGCGGTTGTAACGAATGTCGCCGTGATGATCCGAATATACGGAAACACACCACAGTACATTGAGTCATTTGACTTTATGTTTCTGTCGTTTATATGCTTCGCCGTTTGGCCGATAGTACTTGTTTGCTTGGTATTGAGTTTGTTTAGCGAAGCGTACCTACATTTCGTTATTGATATTATTGATTGGTTGACGAAAGGAAAGTAACCTATGGAATTTATTGAGTTTGAAACTCTGAAGGGCGAGAAGATCTCGATAAACAAAGAGAAAGTCGTTGCTGTAACACCAATTCGGGGCCCGGATGATGAAGCGACGATAATTATGTACGGAGAGCGAGAAGATTGTTTTTCCGCAGTGAAAGGCAAGTACGCAGACGTAATGTCGAAACTAAGCGGACTTGAAGGAAATTGATTGATAAGGGGATTATATGATTTTGCAACCCCATGGTCGGCGAAGGGTTCGGTTTGGATGTATTCAGACCCACACTTCGATGATGAAGACATGGTGGAGCTGTTTGGTTATCCGCCGCCGGAAGTACAGGTGGATCACATAAACAAAGTAGCATTTAAAAACGATCACATCATTTTTCTGGGCGATATAGGGAACCCGGAATGGCTGCGGAAATTAAAGTGCAAAAATCTAGTGTGTGTTCTTGGTAACCACGATAAAGGTGTTTCATATTACGCAGACTACTTTAAGGATATTTTTACGGGGCCTGTGTTTATATCTGATCGGATCCTATTGTCACATGAACCAGTGAGAGACACACCGTTTTGTTTTAATTTTCACGGTCATTGCCACGGACAAACAGAAAATGATTGGCAACATATGAATGTATGCGCCGATGTGATTAACTTCTCGCCAGTAAATCTTGGAAGCGTAATTAAGTCAGGAGTACTTAAGGATATTCCGACGATACACAGGCTGGCGATAGATAAACAAATACATGAGAAAGATATTAAAAAATGCAATCAAATGTAAGCATTGTGGAGATGTAATAGAAAGTAAATCACGACATGATTTTGTATGGTGTTCATGTGAGTCGTGTTTTGTAGATGGTGGGCATGATTATCTACGACGCGGATTTAAAACATCACCGGAAGAAGATTACGAAGAATTATCAGAAACGGAAGAGGTGGAAGAATGAATTATTTCTTTGTTGTGTTAATTTCGCTGTTCGCGTTTTGGACGATCGGGTTGATCATCACGTTTATTAACGAGGATTACTCAGTTTACTGGTCGGCTGGCTTGATGCTTTGGATAGCGTTAGGGGTACTTCGACTGATAACCAGGACGAGAAAGTACATCATCCGGCGGAGTTATTATAAGAAAAATGGATTAGGTTATATCCCATTCTTGTTTGGCAAAAATGTAGTTAACAAATGAATGGAGATCGTATGCTTGAATATAACTTAAGAAAAATTGGATCGAGGGTTAGAGGGCTGCGTGAGCATCGTGGTTGGTCACAGACTGAACTGATTGAGGAACTCCAGAGACATGGCGGGGCCGTAGGACGAAATACTCTCTCCAGCATCGAAAATGGAGATTATATCGACTTTAAGTTTTCATTCATTAAAGCAATGTGCGAGATTTTCAATGTCGATACTGGATATCTATTGTGTGAGTACGATGAGCATGTTAGTTCAATTCAAAGCATCCAAAACATAACTGGTTTGTCTGACAAAGCAATCAAAAATCTAATGAGATGGTCGGAAAATAATAGCCTTGAGATAAGCATTGTAAATCATTTGATTGAAAGTGAGATTGAGAAAGAAATTCGCTTTATTAAAAACATAGCGACAAATAACGATAAAAAACAGGAGGAATAAAGAATGTCTTTTCAAGTTAAGAAAGCAAAAAGAGAGAAGATTTATCCGAAGATTGCGATCATCGCGCCTTCCGGCGGTGGCAAAACTTATGGGTCATTAAGACTCGCCACCGGAATGGCTGAGGAAATTAAAAAAGAAACTGGCAAAGACCCCAAAATACTTATGGGCAATACGGAGTCTAAGCGTGGGTTGTATTATGCAAACGAGTTTAATTACGACATCGTTGATCTTGAACCGCCGTATAACCCAGAGAAGTTCGTTGAGCTAATCGAATTCGCAGTAAGCGAAGGATACGACATCCTGATTATTGACAGCTCCTCACATGAGTGGGAAGGCAAAGGCGGTTGCCTTGAACTTCAGCAGCAGGCTGGCGGAACATACCAGTCATGGGCTAAGGTTACTCCTCGTCATCAGAAATTCATCAATGCTATTGCAGATTCGCCGATCACAATCATCGCAACTATGCGTGGTAAAGATCAGTACGAAATGAGTAAAGATGAACGTGGCCGTGCCAGTGTGCAGAAACTCGGTGTAGGCGCAAAACAGCGTGAGGGATTTGAGTACGAATTTACGTGCACATTCCTTATTGATCAGAAGACAAATACCGCTGAAGTTCAGAAGGATAATACCCACATTTTTGATAGCGAAGGCCCGACAATCCTGACGGAGGCTCATGGGGCAAAGATTATTAAATGGGCAAATTCCGGCGAAGGATACACTCCGGTAGTTCGTAAGGAAGAAACGGTAACGGAACCTGAAGACGAGCTTAAAGCTCTTAAGAAGCAAATCGTAACTCGTTGTACAGAACTCGGTGGAACAAAGAACACGGAAATGATGGAGATGCTCAAGACGTTTGTACCGTCTGGTAATCCGAATCAGATTAGAGATATTGAGAAAGCAAAAGAGTGCCTCGCAGCACTGAACGCAATGTGAAGGAGGAATGAACGATGAATAAAGTTATTTTGGTTGGACGTTTAACAAGAGACCCGGACGTAAGATACACCGGGGAAGGCAATTCGATGGCAGTCGCTCGGTACACACTCGCTGTTGACCGTAGATTTAAGCGTGAAGGTGAGCCTACCGCAGACTTCATTAACTGCGTAGCATTCGGGAAGAGCGCTGAGTTTGTAGATAAGTACCTTCATAAGGGAACCAAGATGGTAGTCAGTGGAAGAATTCAGACTGGCAGCTATACCAATAAAGATAATCAGAAGGTCTACACGACGGATGTGATCATCGAAGAACAGGAATTCGCTGAGAGCAAAAGTGCTTCCGCAGGATCTGCCGGAAATGCGCCTAGTCAGTCCGGTGACAATAGCTTTATGAATGTCCCCGATGATCTTGGGAGCGAAGAGCTTCCGTTTAATTAATAAAGAAAGGCAACCTTATGAAAAGCACACTCATGAAATGTAGGTACAACCACTGTAAACACGGCGGCGAAGTTGATGTAAACGAAGCGGTCAAGGTTGGAAAAGCTTATTACCACAAGGATTGCCTTAAAGAGAAACAGGAGATAGAAGAAGTGATGAAGGTCTACGAAGAAAAAGTAGACCCTCATCCTATCTATAACAGGCTTCGCAAGGTGATCAACACCATAGTGTATGACTATGAAAACGGCTCCGATTTCCTTCTATTCGCCCTTAAGCGATATCTTGCCCAGGGTAAGCGGTTAAACCACCCGGAAGGGTTGTATTACGTTGTGAAAGACTATAGCGCGAAGGAAGCGTGGGCGAGACTTATGGAAGCCAAGAGAAATGAAATCACGATGGTGACCATCGATGTCGATGATAACCTGACGGAGCTTCCGAAGATAGAAACCCAACGGAGACGAGGTTTTGCTGATATTTTGAGGTGAGTATATGACCGATATTGTTGATAACCATGCTGAGGGTGGAGTGATTGCGACTCTGATAAGCCATCCAGAGTTTATGCACAATATTTCGTATCTTAAGGACTCAAACTTCTATGACCCCGTGAACAGATGCTTCCACTGGGCGATTAGATCTTTGGTCGAAGCCGGGGTTGAAAATATTGATGCAGTAAATCTTTCCAATCAGATAAACTCAAATACTGGCGTTCAACGTATCATGAGCGAATATAATCTCAAAAGCATTAGTGATTACATTGATGCCAGTAAGCTTGCAGCACGAGATACTCTTGAAGAGTACAAGCTGCTCGTTGACCAAGTCATTTCAATGTCGTTCAAGAGAGATTTAGAGGGGTTTTCGGAGAAGGTCGGGAGAGCGTGTCATGATAAAGACATGGATCTTCTTCAGTTAAATGAGATGGTTAATAGTGGATTAACGAAGATTACGGATCGATATATTTTCGGTGCAGACTCAGTGCTTTTCGGCGAAAAAATCGACGCCGTATGGTCGGAAATCGAATCCAAACGGAACGATGACGGAACGTATGGTTTACCGTTTAAAATCCCGATCCTGAATGATTATGCGACATTAGCTGCTGGGGATTTAATTCTAGTGGTCGCCAAGACTGGTCAAGGTAAATCGGCATATTTCTTGAATGAAGCGTTGGACAAGATAAAGCGCGGTGTTTGTGTGCTTTACATAGATACTGAGTTATCTGATGAAGTCTTCTTGAAACGTGCGTTAGCAAATCTTTCCGGCGTTGAGTATAAGCGGATAGAGAATGGCAGATATGGGCAGAAAGAGGCCGAGAGTATACAAAAGGCACTTCGGTTTCTTAAATCTTCAAAGATAATCCACGAATATGTGCCGGAAGAATTCAACAAATCTCAGATAGAACAGATGTGCCGTAGATGGCAGATACAAGAGAACCTTGGTTTGGTTATCTACGATTACATGAAGCCCGATGACAAGTTGACTGCCGCTGAACTTGCAAATCAGCTTGGTAAGAAGTGCGATTTCTTAAAGAATACCATCGCAGGAAAGTTAAACCTTCCAGTAATCGCTGGAGCGCAGTTGAATAACCGAACTGATGAGTTGGCAGATAGTGATAAATTAGTTCGTTACGCTAGTACGGTTATGAAATGGAGGCCGAAGACAAGAGATGAGGTTCAGCAAGATGGACTGGCTTGTGGGAATTTTGCTTTTGAAATAGGCAAAAACAGAAATGGCGGGTCAACAACAGAAGGAGATTACATTGACTGCAAGTTTGACGGAGCGCATCAGCTTATAGAACAAGCGCAGCAACATAAAATTCCGTCGGTATTCTAAATAAAAGGTGGTGAGATCGTTTGGATGGCGTCATTGACCGGGATGTTCTAATGGAGATGTGCGACAAGATTGATCTCTTGGAATACGCTGGACAAACGATGGAGTTTCGCCGAAGAGGAGATAAATACTTCACTTCATGTCCTTTGCATTCAGACTCTGACCCATCACTGTGTATCTCACCGGAAGACAATCTGTGGTACTGCTTCAGCTGTAAGAAAGGCGGAAACATTATCAACTGGATGATGGTTTACGAACGGCTCACATTTCAACAAGCCGTGTCGAAGTTATCGGCCATCACTGGAACCGAACTTCATAGCCTTAAGACGTGCGATTCACTTCAGTATTTTAAAGAACTCAAAAGGATCGCCGAAGTAAAGATACGGAAACGAGTTGAGCGAAAGATCCTGCCGGATTCATATTACGAAGAAAACTTCGCTCAAGAAATCCCATATGAATGGGTTGACGAGGGCATCTCGCCGGACGTTATGCGTGAATATAACATTCGGATAGATAAAGCTTCAAATCGGATTTGCTATCCGATATATGACAACGATGACCAGCTCATCGGAGTCAAAGGTCGAACGCGGTTTAAAAACTTCAAGGAACTTAATATAAAGAAGTACAACAACTATACATCAATAGTTACCACGGACTTTTTCGTGGGAATGAAACAAAATAGGAACGCTATTACACAGGCAGGATCGGTAATTGTGTTTGAAGGAATTAAGTCTGGATTAAAGCTTTGTTCTTGGGGACTTGGCAATAACTGGCTGTCGGCGGAAACGAGCCGATTGAATGAAGCACAGATAAAAATCCTTCTTGGAATGCATGTTCCTGAAGTAACAATCGCTTTTGACCGTGATGTAGATAAAACGCAAATCGCTTCTTGCACGAAGTTGTTATCTCGGTTTTGCAACACATATGTTGTTCGAGATAGATACAACAAAAACCGTCTTTTGCCGGGTGATAAGGACAGCCCGGTAGATGCGGGGAAGGAAGTGTGGGAGCAGCTATATAGGGAAAGGGTTAGGATTTGAACGAATACGATGAAGATGTTCTGTATCCGGCACAAAGTTCTGATACAGACGACTTCTCGACGGAAGAAACAAAGTTTTTGATATCCATGATGGTTTGGAGTTTCTCCAGGCTGAACAGCTATTATCATTGCCCATATGAGTGGAAGATGAAATACCTCTGTGGTAAATACGGGATTGGATCGGCGATGGCACAGTTCGGTGGCTATGTTCATAAAATCCTTGAGCTGTACTTTAAAGACAAATTAAGCCTTTTCGAACTTCCGATTTACTATGAAGACCATTACAGCGAAAAGGTTGACATGGAGTTTCCACGGAACAATTTTGTAGACCTTGCAGAAAAGTATTACGAACAGGGGTTGGACTACTTCGAAAATTTTGATATGGACTTGTCAAAGTACGAAATCCTTGGCGTAGAAAAAGAAGTTAAGTTTGAGTACGAAGGATACAAATTTGTTGGGTTCATTGACCTTCTTCTGCGGGATAAAGAAGACGGGAAGCTGATTATATTAGATCACAAAAGTGCGAATATCAAGTTCTTAAAGAATGGAAGCATAAGCAAGAAAGATAAAGAACACTTCGAAGAGTTCAAGAAGCAGCTGTACTTATACAGTCATGCTGTGATGGAAGAATACGGCGAAGGGTCGGTTAAGGAATTGGCATGGAACCTTTTCCGGGTAGGGATGGTTTATAAAATACCTTGGAAGAAAAAAGAATACAAAGCCGCAATGGTCTGGGCGGTAAATACCATCAGAACAATTGAACAAGACACGGAGTGGAATATAACAAATGAACTAGTTACCGCTGAGATGGATGCTAAATACCCGCCGTTTTATTGCACCGGACTGTGTTCACAAAGAGAAACATGCCAGTACAAGCAGGAGTGTATTGAGATATATAAGGCAGCTAATGAAACTGGATATGCCGATGAATCTGGGTTAATGTCGGCGACTTAAGAAGGAGAGATTTGATGATAGAATATACCGTTCTTCATTTACACAGCATGGATTCGAACCCCAAAAGTGGATTGACGATTGACTCGATCACGCCGTTCGAAGCTTATGCGTATAAAGCGAAAGAAGACGGTATGAAGGCTATTGCTTATACGGAGCACGGATCAGTACTGCACAACGTAGCAAAGAAACAGCTTTGCAAAAAGCTTGGGATTAAGTATATCCATGGGCAGGAGTTTTACGTAACAGAGAAAATCGATCCAGATAATCTTGTTCGCGATAATTACCATTGCATCCTTCTGGCGAAAAATAAAGACGGAGTAAGGGAGATTAATTATCTTTCATCTATAGCGAATAATAGAGATGGCCACTTCTTCTATACACCGAGAATAACGCTCGATGAGTTGCTTGGTACATCCGATAACATTTTGATCCTTACAGCTTGTGTAGCCGGGATACTTTGCCGTGGAACATCTGAAGCAAAGGAACGGTTTCTCACCTTCGTGATTAACAATAAGCATCGTTGTTGGCTTGAGATACAGCCACACAACTTTGACTTACAGATACAGTACAACAAATATCTGTACAAGATTTCCAAGGAATACGGAATTCCGATGGTAGCTACGAGCGATGTCCATGCAGTTTCGGAAGCACATATGATGGGCAGAACTGTGATGCAGAAGGCTAAAAACATCGTATTCCATGACGAAGATGAGTGCGATCTTACTTGGCAAAATGGAGATGGAATTGCAGACCTGTTTAGAAAACAGAATGCTCTGCCGGAAGATGCTTGGATGGCTGCGATTGTGGAGACAAATCGTATAGCAGACATGGTAGAGGATTATGACCTGGATTACTCCAATAAGTATCCTCGCCGTAAAAATGCCGAAGAGGAATTCAAGAAGCGTATCAATGCTGGGATCGTTGAACTCGGAATCAACAAGCTGCCGAACTATAAAACGGAATATATTCCAAGGATAAAGGAAGAGTTTGAAACATACAAAAAGAACGATGCAATCGACTTCATGCTTTTGGACTCCGACTATAAGAACTGGATGCGTGACCACGGCATGTACTATGGGCCATCCAGAGGATCTGTTTCCGGTAGTTTGATTGCCTATCTTATTCACAGCACCGATGTTGACTCAATAAAGTATGACTTAAACTTCTCACGTTTCATGAACCCGGAACGTCAAAGTTTGGCTGATGTTGATACGGATATCTATGCTGATGATAGATACAAAGTTCGTGAATATTTCTTTGATAGACCTGATGTCTACTGCTGTAACATCATCACATTTAACACGATTAAAATGCGTGGGGCAATAAAGGATGTCGCAAGAGCATTTGGGATCGCTGTTGATGAGGCACAGAGCATCTGCAATACGGTTTACGAAGATGAGGACGGTAAAGAGTGTGTGCCGGATGAGATACGAAAAAAGCATTCTGAATTGTTCTTTTACGTTGACATGGTTATTGGAACAATCACTTCACTTGGTAGACATGCCGCCGGAATTGTTGTATCGCCAACGGATATTAGGTACGACTTCGGTGTGTTAACAATTGACACGGATCCTCGTCCGGTGAGCCAAATTGACATGCATGAAATTGATTCTCTTAACTACGTCAAGATGGACTTGCTTGGGTTGAATGCGGTTGGATTGATAGATAAGGCTTGCAAGCTCGCCGAAATCCCAGACCTCACACCAGAGATGGTCAACTTCTCTGACGAGAATGTGATACGGTCTATCGCCGAAGACACAACGATGATATTCCAGTTTGAGTCTGGTTTTGCAAGCGAAGCGTTGAGGAAAACATTTAGTGAAAAGACCGTAGCCAAGATAAAAGAGAAGAACAAAAATATTTCGTATCTCGATATTATGGCTATGGTTTCCGGGGCAATTCGCCCGGCTGGTGAGTCGTACAGAGATGCATTGTTCAACGGTGAATATCACGATAACGGGGAAGAGGCGCTGAATGACTTCTTAGCACCGACGCTTGGATACCTTGTTTACCAAGAACAGATCATCGATTTCTTACATAAGTTCTGCGGTTTTACAATGGGACAGGCAGACATTATCCGCCGGGGTTTTGCAAAGAAGACTGGCACAGAGAAATATATTCCGATCATCAAAGACGGCGGTTACATGGAAGATATCCACGGTAACAAGGATGACAGATACGTTCCTGGGTACATCCAAGTTGCTCAAGAAAAATACGGAATGACAAAAGAGAGAGCCGAAAAGAGTATTGAATATTTTCTTCGAGTAATTGAAGATGCTTCATCATATCTCTTCTCCAAAAACCATTCCGTTCCATATAGCATGATTGGCCTTTATATTGGTTATCTTCGCTATTACTACCCGCTTCAGCTGCTCACCGCTGCACTGAATGTGTATAAAAAGAACGATGTGAAGATGCAAGAAATCAAGGACTATGTAAGGTCAAAAGGAATTGAGATTTATCCGGCGAAGTTCAGAAAGTCAAGAGCAGATTATTTTATGGATGTCGAAAAGAACTGTATCTATCAGGACATTGAATCCATAAAAGAACTCAACGCAAAGAATGCCGAAGAATTATATGAACTCGGCAAAAATCATTACGATGACTTCGTTGATTTGCTTTATGACATCATGGCAAATACATCTTTAGATCGTAACCAACTTGATATCTTGATTAAGCTTGATTTCTTTTCTGAGTTTGGTGATCTCAATAGGCTTCTGTACATCACAGATATGTATCTGAAGCTTAATAAACGTAAAACATGGAAGAAGGATGAACTTGGTGAGCTTGGTATAGATGAAGACACTATGCGACTCTTCTCCGAAGATGAGACGTTCACGAGAGCCGATGAGATTGACGCAGTTCAGTACGTTAAAGATCTAGGCGTTGAAGATGCAGAAAAGGAACTTGAAGACTGCTACAAGTATAAGTACATCAAGGATGAGAAGACTGGTGAGAAGACGAAACTTCCGAATGGTTACAGCATGAAAAAGGTGGTCAAGAAGTTCCCAGCATCAGACGAATTTATTTTACAACATGGCACAAAGATAGTCATCGGTGGATTTAGTGGGATAAACAAAAAGCAGCTTCTCAAACATCTTTTTGCTAACTGCGAAGCAAAGCCGTGTTCACTGGTTCAGAAGCTGAGATACCAAACTGAACTGCTCGGCGGGGTGACGTACATTGATCACAACATGGATAAGAGATATATTGTTGTGCTTTCTCTTGATACGACATATTCGCCGAAGTTTAAAGCCTACTGTTTAGCTACTGGACAAACAGTGGAAATGAAAGCGCACAAACGTTTAAATTACAAAGACAAAAGTTTCGATACAGCATTCAACACAAAGCCGTTTAAAAACGGGGACATCTTATTTATGAAGAAACCTAAGAAGCGCGAAAAAGTTCGTAAGGTCGATGATAGATGGGTTGGAAGCGGTGAGTATGAGTGGTGGATCGACAGTTATGAGGTATTAGATGAAGGAAGTATTTAACGAAGTTCTCAGCACATTTGAGAACGATGATATAAAGGAATTTGCAGACAGGTGTTTGGATACTGTACCGCCTTACTTTTATGAGGTAGGCGCATCCAGTACTGGGAAGTATCATCCCAGTTATGCACTAGGAACGCTTGGGCTTGCCAGACATACATTGGCGTTGTGCCGTATCATGAACCATTTATTTTCAGTCGAAAGTGTTGGTTCGATGTTTACCAGTCGTGAACGAGATCTGATGAGAATTGCTGGGATGATGCACGACACTCGGAAGTCTGGTTCTCAAGAGGAATTTGAGAAGAGTAAATGGACGAAGTTCGACCATCCGCTTCTTGCCGCTGCGGTGGTAAGAGAAGTTGATGGGTTGCCTGAAGCAGAAAAGGAATTGATTTCTACGGCAATTGTTTCGCATATGGGTGAATGGAATAAGGATAGCCGTAGCCCTGGAATTGAGTTGCCGAAGCCGGAAAACAAATATCAAATCCTTGTTCATGCGTGTGACTACTTGGCGAGCCGTAAGGACATCGAAATCCTTTTTGACAATGAAGATATTAGACACCATGAAGAAACGCCGGATGTGAACACTTGGAAGTTGCCGTTTGGTAAACACAAGGGGGAGACACTTGTGGATGTTAAAGGAAGTGATCCAGGCTACATTCAGTGGGCAAAAGAGAATGCGAATAGCGAGCCGTTTAAGACGTTGGTTAATCAACTGTAAGGAGGTATAGCGTGAGCATCAGCGGTAAGTGCGATTTCTCTGACACCGTCGAACTCTACGGCGCAGATAAAATCCTAAATAACTACAAAATTTATGCGGCTCATAATGACGTGATTCCGCTCAAATTCGAAAAGCCAGCCGACCTTATCGCTTACTATCCATACATTGTGGGGATGATGTGTGGTAGCAAAGATGGTTACGGTGAAATCCATCTTTCAGAACGGTCATTCATCGACATCGAAGAGGAAGAAAACATGAAGTGGCGGTTGGATACCGTGAAACGCATCTGGCGCAGATGTAAGCGTAAGAAGGTGCCGTTTGACCGCACCGCCGCTGAGAAAGAATTGTGTCTGTTTAACGAACCGATGAGTGGTTACAAGAAAGAAATCATCGATAGAGTAGAAAAGCTTGGCGACAAAGCAACAGTTGAGGACATCCACGATGAGTGGCACGACAAAATGCGCAAAGAATGGTACGAACTGATGGTTACTAACGGATGGGATGAGGTTGCTGCGTACCGTTGGGTTTTCGGTTGGAAGAGATATTTGACGCGCGCTGTTGAGACAATGGAGAGCATTGATGAGTCAGAAATTTAAAATCATTCGGGATTATTATGACAGAGGCGAGAAGATATACGACAAAACTTCAGTCGAGTTCAAGCCTGGGTTGACGGTGCTTGTTGGATGTAACGGTTCCGGCAAGACGACCTTGCTTCGGCAGATAAAAGAGGGATGCAAAAAGAACAAACTTCCGGTAATGGAGTTTGATAACTATCACGACGGCGGTTCTTCCGCAACAAGTTATGCCGGATTTTTCGGTGATTACAGCAAAGTTGCCAAAGATCTTTGTTCATCCGAGGGAGAGCGGATTTCGGGGAATATGGCGATGGTTGCCGGACGGATAGGGCGGTTTGTCCGAGATAATAGTGATGCCGAAAAGTTGTTTATCCTTCTTGATGCGGTTGATTCAGGTCTAAGCGTCGATAACGTAATAGAACTTAAAAGAGATCTCTTTAGTTTTGTGATCACGGATTGCACCGACAAAGGGATTGAGATATACCTCATTGTTTCGGCGAACGAATACGAACTGGCTTGTGGTGAACAGTGCTTTGATGTCAGTAGTTGTAAGTACGTCAAAATAAACAGCTACGACGAATATCGTGACGTGATAATTGAGACTCGAAAGAAGAAGAATAAACGGTACGGCTGGGAGGAGTTTGAAATATGAACGAATGCTGTAATACCTGCAAGCGGAAAATGAAACTCGTTAAACTTGACTATTCTCAAGGTAGCTGCAAACACACTTATTACGACGGATTTGCGTGTTTGGCGTTCGCTAATGAGAGGGAGATTAATCACATGGTTGGGCTAGACCCAGAGACGGGGATTTGTGAGATGTATTCACCAAGGGAGGAATAATGGGAACTAACTTTTACTTTATGACAAAGAATAAGGAACTCGCTCATAAGTTTTTTGATAGAGAATACGAATTGACTGAAGAACCGTATCTCGGCTACGAAATCCATTTGAATAAGTTAAGCATTGGTTGGAGGCCGTTATTCCAGAAGCACAAGGAGTTTGATACGTGGAACAAGCTTGAGCAGTTCTACCTGTCTCACAAAGACAATCTCGACGTATATGACGAGTACGGCGGAAAGTATGAATGGGAAGCATATAAGAAGCGGATTTTCGACCATGCTACCCGTGAGCAGGAGCCGATGAAGTGGTACTACGGCAAGGATCCAAAGATTAAGCATCTGCAAATTACGAGAGATACGCTGTATTACGATAGGTGTAAACCGGAAGAAGCTGATTTCTGGATACCGATAGACCATGTTGAGTATACAAGGGCTGAAAGAGAAGCACGGCTGAAGTTTGGGCTAGGAATGGGAAACGAGTGGTATTCAGAAATCGAGTATTGGAATGATCCGGTTTATAAGATCGACTGGGTTGAGGGAGATTTTAGCTGATGGCTGATACAGTAATTGATAATTGTATGGAATGGTTAACAGGTGACAAGGTCGGGGCGGTCACATTCTCACAAAAGAGATGGGTGAGCAAACTGCTTAAGTATGCCGAAGATTACCCCGAAGATATTGAGATCATAGCGCAAAATCCTGATGGTAGCGTATTCGCTCACGTTCCTATTTCTTGGTTTAAGTTCTCACCGCCCAGAAAAGGGAGAGAGATGACGGACGAAGAGAAGTCAGCTGCAGCTGAGAGATTGCGTAAGGCTAGAGAGAATAAAAAGGGGAGTGTTTAAAATGCACAATTGCCCAAATTGTGGAGCACCACTTGAACCGTATAAATGTAAATGCGAATACTGCGGAACATGGTATTTTGATTTTACCGCATTCGACATGAGCAAGGATACACCGTATTACGTGAAGTTTAACACCCCATATGGGATTGTCACCACGTTAGCAAAGCCGGAGTTACAAACCATCGAAGTGCAAGAAGATTGTAGTTATGCGTGTGATAGCGCTGGATATATGTTTGCAGAGCTTGTGACTTCAAGGAACTGTGATCTTGGTGTTATATTTCATTCTTATGTAAATCCTGAAGATGGCAGCTTGTTTAAATTAGAGGTGAAATAAAAACCATTGTAGTTATGGAGAAGTATGAGACTAATAGTTGATAAAATGCCAGATCTGGTAATTAAAGGAGAGGAATTAAGCAATGAGCGTTTTAATTAAAGGGATGCAGATACCAGAAGATTGCTTTTCCTGCCCACTAAAAGAAGAGGGGTTTTGTAATATCACAAATGCATATGCCGGGGGAATAAATAAAAAAAACAGTGATTGCCCTCTTGTGGAACTTCCAGAACATCACGGTAGACTATTTGACCAAGATGATGTCAAGGCGGTTTTGTATGATATGCCTGATACGGAAGATAAGTGGGATGCGATAACGTTGCTAGAGTGGGCGATAGATAAGCGCTGGTGTATCGAAGCGGAATGAATGGGTTATTTGATGTGCGAGTTTTGCGACAGTTTAGCTGAAAGAAGAGAACGAAAAAATTTGTATGGATATTCTGATCCAGAACTTGGCAGATGGATAAATGAATATACTGTTGCGTTAGTAATCCATAGTTGGTATCAAAAACGTGGCAAGAAGTCTGCATCTAGGACGGTTGATTTTAGGAATAAAGGTTTGGGATATAAATTAAACTTTTGCCCAGAGTGTGGCAAGAAAATATGAGGATTATTTGATGAGCAGATGTGATTATTGTAGATATAAAAATAGTTGGGACTGTGAAGATGGTTGGGATCGAGTAAGTAATGATAAAATGTGCGAAGATTTTGCTTTGGATTTTGAAACCTTATCTGACAAGCAGAAGAAGAAAATCCAGGAAATCCTGATGCGTCAAGACTAATGAAAGGGCTATCTAATGAATAAGATAGAAATAGTGGATAGGGAAAATATTTATCTTGAAAATAATCCGCAATATATAACTCTATTTTACAAAAACAAATCTTATGCAATGATAATCGAAAGATTTGGATACAAAGATTTTAATTACTATTATCATGGAGAGAGTATTCCAGATGAAGAAACGCAAAAAGAAATCGAACGTTATTTGTATGATACATTTTTAGATTATGAGAAATGGAACCAATTAAAAAAAAGACAATGAAAGGGTTATTTCATCGGGTATAAAAAGTGGACAATTTTGCAAAACTCTGCGAAATTGAGATAATTCAGCAACGTCATGCGAATGAGATACGAAAAATGCTTGAAAATACTGGGGTTTTAAAGCTTGTATGCAATCTTGAGGCT
>OCTX012127201.1_pt1 | contig 24183 bp, 30 predicted proteins | sample 1539691 | NCBI WGS metagenome assembly OCTX01 (sample SAMN02144231, study PRJEB22623) | gut metagenome | biome: sheep rumen | host: Ovis aries | place: New Zealand
GTAAAGCAGAGCGATTGTCATTATGTGGCGGTCGGAGACTGGATGTTACGCTCGAACGGAATGGACTTCGAGATCTATAACCGGCTGGATCCTGCAGCGCCGTTTAAGTACCCGAATGCGATTGCCTTTAACAGCTCCAAATCATTCGGCAAATGGGTATATGCCTATAATGAGTGGTTTGCCGGCTTGCGTGAATGGGTGAAGGCTTCCAACCTCACACCTAAGTATCTGAATAGCTATCTGAAGAATGCACTTAACGCACATGTGCATGTGAAGATCCCGCAAGCGTGGATACAGATCCATTCGGATATCCTGAAAAGTCTCTGCAGTCAGAATGTCAGCACTACGGAAGCGAAATGGGTTCCTGAGTACCGCGGCGTGAAGCTCGTGGATCCGGAAAAGAAAGTACCGTACGCCTTCAACCAGAATATGGTAGATGATCTGATAGCCAATGAGCTGGAGAAGATCACCAGCCTCTTATCCGGAGAAGGTAAGAACCAAGGCAAACTGTACGCCACTACCAAGGTCGGTCAGGAAGGCTGGGAGTTTGTGGAGTTCCCGTCCAAGTTCAAGGACTATTTCGATAGCGTGATATCGTACGACAAACGCGCGGATCAGGTCACGCTCGCCGGTATCGGCATCAACTCCAGTATTACCAACGTGGAGAATGACGGTGTGATATCCAAATCCGGCGCCGATGTGTACTATAACTACGTGGTGTACCTGAATGCGCTATCGTATCCGGAGAAGTTTGTGTGCCGGGAGATCAACCGGGCTATTCAACTCAACTTCCCGCACGCCGTGGAACAAAATATAAAACTCGGTTTTCGCATCGAAGTGCCGGTGAAACAGCAGGACACTACGCCTTCGGATCGGATCACCGAAAAGCAGCCTGTAGGATAGCCGGTAGTGACAAAAAGACGCGATTTTGCAAAAAATTTGTGTTTTCAAAAATTTTTCGATTTTTCCACTCCTACACTCCTACACTCCTACAAGGCAGGGTGTCGGAAAATGTAAAGTGCTTAAAATCAGCGATTTTTGATTTTCAAATTTGGTAGGAGTAGCCAAAAAACACTCCTACAATGTAGGTGGAGGGTACTCCTACACTCCTACAACTCCTACAGCGTCGAAATATGTCACTCCTACATACTCCTACAATTTCCGACACACTCCTACAAAAATCTACAAAGCCAATAACAGCGCTATTCTTATATATATTATATTGAAAATGAATAATTTATATATATAATAATAGGGCTTGCCGAAAGACGCAAAAACGCATTTTGTAGGAGTGTAGGAGTGTAGGAGTGGATTTTTGGAAATTTTTTTCAAAAAAAATTGTGTCTTTCGGCCTCGCGCCTGCGCATGTGTGTGTATGATATGAGCGTGTGTGCGTGCGCGCGAAAATGACCGTGGAACAATTAAAGCGGATGGGTAACAGGCCTTTGAGGCGATAGTTTAACGATAAAAAGACAAATCCTTGCGGAAAAATTGTAAATTTCGGCTTGCAGTGGCCGTGTGCAGAATGTATAAACGTCACTATATCAGTGCCCGGGGCCTCCGGAGTAAAAAAAACAGGCACATGTGTTTGCTTCCGAAGTCCGCGCACGCTGGTTCGCTCGCGTGGATGACACGATCCGGAAAATGACGGATATATGATTTTGCCCAGTTATTAACAGGTTATTAACAATTTCAACAAAATGGCAACTAACATCGAGCAAATAAGAAATTTGGATCCTAAAACCGTAAGTCTCATCAAACAGACGAACGGTCAGCAGCTCGGAGGAGCCTCTAAGGAGTTAGCGGATGTTATTCTGCAGATATCTCGAGCATACGAGATCTTCAGCGGTCCGGATTCGGATGGTACAATCATGAGTGCGGCCATACAGCTGCAGAAGGAGTTCCCTACCATCAGCCTGCGTACTGCACGGCGTCGTATATCCGAAAGCATATCCTATGTACACTCGCAAATGGATACATGCCCGGAGGAATGGCTGGAGTTCTATGCCGATAAGATGGATCGCCTCGGTAGCCTGTGCGAGAAGAATGGAGAACTGGAGGCGGCCAGACGGTCATACGAGATAGCATGTGAGTACCGAACAAAAGCCGCTGCGGGTCGCGTGGATCCGGAGCGTATCAAATACAAGCGGATGTTAGTATCTCCGGATGTACAGGCTGCACGCCTCGGACTCGGTGGCGCCGGTATGCGTGAACTGTTAGCGCGTGGCAAACAGCTGATAGAGGAATCGGGCCTGCCGAATAAGGATAAGGAGCGGGTACTGAATGAGCTGGAGATGGAAGCCGGCATAGAGGATATAGACTATGAAGAAGCGGGTAATCAATAAAGAGCATTTCGACGAGCAGTACTATTCTGCGGTACAGACACTGGCCCTGTTGGCCGATACGCAGGATATGTATTTCGAGTTAGGCCGTGGATCCGGTAAGACTACTCATATACTCGGACCTCGTATAGACCGTGTACAGAATAGTATGCCGGGATCTGTGCAGGTGTTTTTGGCTTCTACCTACAAATCTATATTCGAGAACCTGGTTCCCGGTATCATGGAGTTCTTTGCCGATCACTATGAAGAGGATATGTATTACTGCATCGGCAAACGGCCACCGGCTCACTTCAAGCCATGCCGCACACTCATTACCGACTGGAAAAACACGATATCGTTTGTCAATGGTACTGTGATCCAGTTTGTCAGCTGCGAGCGTCCGGAGCGGGCTAACGGTAAGAATATCGCGCACTTGTATATGGATGAGATGCTGCACATTAAGCAGCGTGTAGTAGATGAGAATGTGCGCCCGGCCATGCGTTCTAAATCGACGTGCTTCTACGATTCGCCTTACTTCATGGGTACTACCGGTACTACATCCACTCCGAATATCGAAACAGATCAGGATTGGTTCCTGAAGTATGAGCAAAAAGTGGATCCGGAAAAGATCCGTACGATTCAGGCTATCGCGCTCGAGCTCGATCACCGGTACTATCTCCTGGAGAATGCACAACTGCGTAATGACGAGGCGGCCATCCGGAAGCTCACGAATTACTGTAGGCGGATCGAAGCGATGCTTACCCAGTTGCGGCGTGGTACGATCTACTATCTCCGGGCGTCATCATTCAGCAATATCAAGATCCTTGGTACGGATTACATTCAGAAACAGATGGAAGGCACCTTGGATAAGGCGTCGCTTAACACCTCTATCTTTGCCGTCCGGGAAAATCGCGTCAAAGATATGTTCTTCGGTAACTTCGGCCTGAAATACATAGAATCGGATACCTATAAACTGGAGCGTATAGAATCACTCTCGATAGGAGAAGAGGCGAATTTCACCTGCGCGGATATGAAAAACTGCAATCTCGATGCACCTTTATACATAGGATATGATCCGGGACCGTTCACCTCCATGGTAATCGGTCAGTATAACGAAGATCGCACTGTCTTCCATGTACTGAAGGATATCTATACATGGTGGCCTGAGCAGCAACCTCAATTAGCATACTTATTCCAGAACTTCTTTGCGCCGATGCGTAATAAACAGATCTTCCTTCATTATGACCGTGCCGGCAATCAGCGGGATCCACAATGGAAAAAGTATAAACCTACTTTTGGCGATGAATCGGATACCGATGCACAAACCTTGCGTATGGAGCTCGAGCAAAGAGGATGGAATGTGGATCTGATGTCACTCGGCCAGCCTACCATCTACTACAAACAGCATCTGCATCTGTTATCGCGCTTATTCTCCGGAAAAGATGATTACCAGGTGCACGGCATTCCGGTGATTAAGATCCGGATAGACGAAAATGAATGTGAAGCCCTGATATCATCCATCTATAACTCACCTCTGAAGCGTACAGGCGGTGAAGTGGAGTTGGATAAGAGCTCAGAGAAAAAGCCGTTTGAAGAGCAGGCTTTCGGATCCACTCAGATAGCTTCAGCATTGATGTACCTTCTATGGGGGGAGTTTTCGAAAAAATACCTCAACGTGGCCGATCATCATGATCTGTCCGGAGGCTATGCAGGATTCACCGGCATAATGTAAACTTTATAGTAAACTTATAGTAAACGAAACAGCCCGTCTCACGACGAGCTGTTTTCTTGATCGATCACTTAACCTTAAATCTAATACCATGAAACACATTGGACCGGTAACAGACTTTAAGCCGTCTGTTAGGGCTTTTGTTCTATAGCCTGACGCAAGTTGGTTAGTATGGACTCGCGTATAGCTTCGCTTATGCCTGTCCGGAGGCGTGTGCGTACACTGTCATCCCTACCGAAAAATACACCCCATGTAGGACGGTTGTACACCGCTGCGTTAGCACCTTTCTTGCCTCCCAGGCGTTTCATATCGGCAAAACGTAGGCGCCTGTCGATAGGCAGCACTATCCGGTACCGGCCGTTACTGCCTATTACACCATCCTGACGGCCGGCCACTCCGCTTACCAAGGCATCCCAGTTAAATCCGGAATCCTCGATAGGTGATCGCTTGGCATTCAGTTGCTCGAGCTGCGCACGGCGCAATTTATCGAGACCCCACTGAATAGTCTGGACGACAAACTCATGTTTTACGACTCCTTCTGTAACCATTGATCACATGCGCGATAGATCCGCTCGGCCATCTGACGGATGGCGCCTTGGCGTTGCGGCGTTAGCATATCCAGTAAACCTACAGAATCGACCCAGGTAATTCCTACCTCTTTGATCGTCTCTGCATCACAATCATTCAGGGCATCGGCCATAAGGCTGATAACTCCCTTCATGATCATACTCTGACTGTCACCGGCGATATGGATAAATCCGTCCTGATCGAATGCAGCCCGGAATACCGTGCGGCTGATACAGCCGGCTATCAGATATTCTTGGCCTAATATGGTAGGATGGAAATCCTGACCTACCATAGCTAAATACTCCATAATGGCGTGTTTGTCGCCGGCACTCTTCAGACCTTCAGCTACGATGGTCTGTTGGTTAATTAGTTGTTGCTTGTTCATAATCACTTGCTATAAATGTAAAGAATGCTGTATAGCCTATAAGACCATTAAGGGCTTTGGCATCCAAAAAACGTATCTCAAAATCTCCCTCCAGATGCATTCTGAGTAAGCACTCATTTTCAGCATCGGCCGATATAGCTCTGCAGATCTTCTTAAGCGTCTCCAGGCACCGGTTCTGCGTGGCCAACTCACTTACTACATCCGTATTGGACCGGTTATAGTGTTCACAGATACTAATACCTAATGACATCTGAGATCCATCGTCCACTCCGGGCGTGTAATTGATCTTATCGGAATCGACCATGAAGATCTGTTTGTTACTGTTACGTAGCTTCTGCAGCACGAAATCCGAATCACCGATAAAGATGAAATCACCTATCGAGTCGATACGGCGATCACTCTTATCGGCCATTACCTCTGCCTGGATCTGCGCGGCATCTTTTTCGTTACCGGATTTGATGTAGTTTTTTTTGAGCACATCCAGCGGTACGAACTTGGCAAAATAACGATATAATTCTACTAAATCCATAGATCTGTATTATTTACGATAAACGGGTAATAGTATTGATAGAAAGTCCGGTTTTCTTCACGATATCCGCAATAGAAGAGCCTCCGGACTTGGCATCTGCTATACGGTCCTTCAGCAGTTTTACTTGGGCATCGAAGAAATCGAGCAATCCCATATTTCTCACGTCTCGATGACCGGCGGTCTCCAGCTCCAGAATAATCTCCTGTACACCTAATGAGATATAGTCTTCAGACTTGGCTTTATCGGAATTGACAGCATCGAAAAGCACACTGTATATTTCATGCTCTTGGAAAAACAGAGCCACTCCGGTGAACCACACCGTCACAGCCAATAGTTCAACCGGAGTGGGCTCGGACACGCGGGCGTTCATCTCCACGTGCCATAGTGTTTTTGCCAGCTTGGTCATGTAATATAACCGGTCTTCATCGTCATTGTCCGTGTCATTGATCATAGACAGGATCTGCGTGGCTTCTGCATAGACGCCGGCGGTCAGATTGGTCTCGATTAGACGCTCCCGTATAAAATGAGGCTGCACACCTTTGCCTTCAAACAGTTCAAACGGGCAATCGCGCATCTCATAGTTTATCTTGACCTGGTTATCTTCTATACTGAAGGCGAAATCCAGACATCCGGCCAATCGGATTAAGTTCTCGATGACGGTCTCTCTGATAGCATGCTGCTTATATCCGGATAGCGCGCGGCGTGTAGCTCTCGAGGGCTTATAGCCGGTGATCTCAAACAGCATGTTCATCTGCCATTCAAACGGATCCATCGCGCCGGCCATTACGGCGGCTAACAGCTCGAATCCTTTGCGGCGTTGCTTTTCAGGCAACTCCATCCAGTCTTCAGGAAGGAGTAGATCCTTTCCGGAGGTTTTTATGCGTTTCATGATACGGCAAATTTATCACGCTCGCTAACCTGGCGTGTGGATTTATATGTAGCTGTTTGCTCTTCTTTCTTCATCTCCAGCTCTGCATCTACAGCCTTCCAGTATGCAGCTGCTTTCTCGGCAAATACGCCGGCCACCTTCTCGCGGATGGTAGTGTCAGCCTGCGCGGCGTGATTCTTACCCATCTCATTGTTAATATCTATCCGGATAGGTGAGGGGAGCGCATGGAAGGCCAGACGACGGCATGCGCGGGCCATTACGTCATAGCATACTGCTTGTTTCTTGACTTCGCTCAGGGAAGCTTCCTTCGTCCGGCTCTTGATGCACTCTCGGTAAACCTCACGTACTATCCATCCGGCATATAACAGGAAAGTGGGATCACTCACACCGGTATAGCGCTCGAAATCAGACAAACTTACAGGCAGATCCTCCATCTGTTTATGAGCTTCACTATCCTTCCAGCTCGGAAACTCTTCCTGATTGTCATTAAGCAGCTTGATCAGACGGTTTAACCAGAACCAGGCATCAGCGATCAGGTTTTCCTCCAGCTGATCTTGCTGATACTTATAGATGGTGGTTTTGTCATCTGACTTGGTAACTGTCACGCCGTCATTGCTCACATTGGCTATCAGATAGATAATATGGTGATACAGGGCAAAGTGCAGAATGGCTCTCTGCAGATAATCGAGTGCTTCGGCCTTCACAGACGTTCCCATCTCGTTCCCATCCTGGACGTCACCGGTGGGTTCCTCTGCAGCCGGTTCCTGCGGATCCTCTACCACCTCTTCAGACTCCGGTTCCGGAGTGGGTTCCGGTTCCGGCTCCGGATCCGGCTTCTTGCAGATGGCTTCGTAGGTCTTACTACCTAACTTATCGCTCATCTCGGCACACACCTTTTCGATGCTGCTCTCTATATTCTCGTACTCGAGCGCCTTAAAGGCCATGCTCAGTTTCGGCTTCATTTCCTCTTGGAAACTCTCGCTGGTAAATGGATTAGTCATATCTCAAAAATTTTGTGCAAAGTTACAACTTTTTTTCCATATATCAAAAGACGTATTTTTACGCCGGATCTACAGGCTTCAGATCTTTGAGTGCTTCGTGCATTCTCAGTTTGATTGTCATGCCAATAGTATATTAAAACGGTATACCCAACCAATACAACGCATCAGAAATACCGAACTCCAATGCCTCTTCATATGAAAGAAAACTTCGTTTATCAAGTTGACCAGCATAGCCATCAATCCTGCCATCGATATAGATTACCACGAAATCCCGAGGCCCTCTGGCAAACGATGCATCTACATATATTTGCTTTTCTTCCCTGAGCCATCGCTGAGCTACAGCCAATGTGGGACATGAGTAATAGATACGATCATTCATCTTCTTGTGATTCCAGTCTTCCTTACCAAATGGCAAGTCATGACGAATATTGTGCTTATCCGGATTATCTCTAAATATTTGGTCCAGATGTGATCCAGGTATCGGATCTTGATAAAATGAACGCACCGGCCAATCAAATCCGGCGTCTTTAAGTCTTCGTGCCATTGATAGCGACACATAAGATTCATATTCTATTGTATTTTCCATAAATGTGTTTGTTTTAGTTATAGTGATTTTAGTGATTTTGTTTTATTCAATCAAATTTGATTGCGGATTGATACCAGCGATATCCGTTTTCCAAACCAAAAATTCATATTATTCAAAATGTATTGACGTTTGTATTATTCCGTGATCTTTGTAATGAGGATGGCTGTCCATATATGCCTTCCTAAGTTCTTCAGCTATCTTCAGACGTTCATCTTCAGATACATGGTTGCGGTCAGATTCGCTATTGGCGTCCAATATCGCCTGCATGCTACCATGGAACTGCCTATCATCCATAAACAGGCTGTATGCGCTGTACATCCGATTACACTCTTTGGCATCGGCCATCTCTTCAGCTGTCTGGATCCGCTTATACACCGGCACGATCCATTTCGTTACACCGTCGTATCCGTCTTTGCCTATACGCGGCCCCGGCCGGTCATTCAGGAAAATCACCATCAGCGCCTCCCGCTTCACTACCTTATTGAGCTTTGCCCATCCGTAATATACTGGTAGCGCTTCCGGTGATTTTTCCTTCCTGCGATGCTTAGCCTCTAAGATCTCGAGCGTGTTTTGTAATTGAGTCTTCATCCCTCCTTATGAATAATGTCGCCTAACATAAGACAAAAAACCTTTCTATCTTTCGGCGCTCCCCATTCCGGATTACCGAATCCAAGGCGTGTACCTTTATGCTCTACCAGCATCGTCTTCTTACCAAATCTTCCGCGTCGGAACTGGATCGCGTCATATTTCTTCCAGACATCCGTACATGACTCCGGATACATCAGACGCTTCCGGTAGTACGGAGTATCCTCTCGGTATTCCTCCGGCTTCCGGCCGGCCTCTATTTCGTCATACCAATGATAGGTGAGTGTAAGATGAAGGATGTTCTTATATACCTTATACTGCTCGGCTGCCTTCAGGCATGACTCTTCAGCTACACCCCTGAGATTATTTTTACTCTCTGCCAATCTGACGCGGTATAACGGTTCTCCAGTCTCAGAGTTTCGATAGATTTTTGTAACTACTCCGATCTGATTAACCACACTCGGATCTAATCGGTTCTCGAGGATCTGAACCTTGTCTCCTTTCTTAAACTTAGTATCGGTATTCACTAAGCCTATCTTTTTCTCTCGCTTGACCACTCCCTTTTCGTATAATGTAGCAAGCATATTCATACTTGCGCCTTTACTTATCAGCCATTCTATAAGTTCTGACTTACTATGGTACTTCATCGCCTCATCGAGCGTCAGATCTTCCGGATCCTTCATTTCGTCCTCATAACAATAGAGGCCGGTATAATCATTGATCTCTTCAGCACTCATCTGACCAATTTTTGCATGAAGCATTTCGCGCGTCATCAGCTTATCGAGCAGCTGCTCTTTCTCCCATGGCCATAGCGTATCAATCTGTGCAAGTACATCTTGTACTTCCGGAGATCCGTCGGGCTTCATTGCTTACCTCCTTTCATGCACATATATTTATTATGCTCATTGCATTCATTCCATATATCTTCCGGAACTTTTATACAACCGTGTTTGTCGGTCATCCATAGTTTTTCCCTTGCTCTTTTCTCGCAATAATATAAAACATTCCTCCTATTAGTTGGATTGTCTTTTAGTTCGTAAAGCCAGAAAGCCGAAGAGACTAACTCTTTTGGATGTACCCACTTATTACATTGTTCTCCATCATTATTCCAAGTACCTTTGAAATAAAGATATTCTTTAATGATGTCTTCTAACTTCATATCGCGATACTCCTTGATTTTTGGAGTCTCGCTACAAAACATATTTTTAGCAATCATGATTTACTCTCCTTTCTTCGATACTCATTTTCTCCTTGGTTTTTTAGAAAAGAATGTAACTTCGAGATAGCCGCCCGAAATAGTCTCCCATCCGATGGTAACTTTTGCGGCATTAGTCTCTCGTGACATGCGCATCATCTGATCCTGTATATCGTCAATCGTTGCTGCCATAATCACTTCTCCTTCTTATTTATTAGAGCTCTAAACTCATTTATAGCTTTTTCAAAAGCTTCTTCTATGGAATCGCAAGGGGTGCATCTATTATGCAGATCCTGTACATACTCTCTATGTGCTTTGTCGATATCCTCTATTTTAGCATAATCAGTGCGGTTATAGGGTGCCATAACATAGACGTATGGCACTCCATTATACACAAATACCACCACATTCCTTTGTTTGGTGACTGATGGCGCATACTCCAGATAGAGCAAGCATTTTGCCTTAGTACGTCCTCCGTCGCATACTATCGGGTGATTTACTGTCTTCATACTCATTTCTCCTTCTTATCTAATAATGTAGCTTCAAACAACTTCTTACCATCTGAATTAGTGAAGGTAAAAGTACTCTTCCCGGATTCACTGCATTGCTTCCGGAGATAGAACTCGAAGAGTCCTATAATCTCATTGTCTTCGATGATTCTGCGATCTGCGCTCATCGTCGGAGAATTTGACTTTTTCTTTTTTGCCAGGTAGGCATCCCGCCAACCTGTTACAAATACATAATCTTTTGCTGCCATAAGTGTGTTGTTTTTAAGTGTTTTGATTTATATTGATTTGGAATATCATGCAAACGGATCCTTATTCGGATCAATACCGTCTATCTCCGGTTCGTTATTCTTAACCGGCTCTGTAGGCGTTGTAGGAGCTGCAGTTTCCGTGTTATCATCTACTGCGCTTACTACTCGCTCGAAGTCGATGCCGTTCAGCTGCTCGCATAGGATATCGTACTTAAACATATATGCACTGGTAGATGTTTTATACTTAACCATCGTGCGCTTGTCAGCATCCAGGGCATCCCATGAGAAGCGGGTGGTGTCTATGGATCCGATATACGCGCTATGACTTCGGAAGTAGTTTGTCAGAGTCTGCTTGCTTAGAGCATCCTTGCCGGTCACATCCTTGGCGTATGCGCGATAGGCCGATTCAAAAGCAATATACAGGATCTTGCATCCCACACCAACCTCTACACTCTTTTCCTTCTTGTTGCTCTTATATGTAAGTATATTAGTGGTACACTCGTCGATCTTGAACTCACGACCGGCGATAACTGTACCAATACTCAGCTGCGTATTGAGGCTGTAGAAGAAATTACCAAGTTTGCTGGTAGTCGATATATTCTCCATTTGAGAAAGGACCTTCGAAATAGCCATCTCGTAGAAGTGCTTATGCTCCCATGGCAGACGGATATCGCATTGCTCTCCTACGAGACGACTTGTGGCCGATAGAATTGCGACAGACCGGATGACACGCTCCAGACCGTCCTTGTTAGTGGCCGAATCCCACACATCTTCTTTCATCCGGGCTACCTCTTCATTAAAATACCGCTTGAAATGGCGCTCAAAGACCGGGCGCTGACGGATGATATCACATAGGATATTACCCATGCCCAAATCAGCCTGTCTCTTCAGCTTCTCGAATAGCTCGCTGTCGATCTTATCGAAACCTTCCTCTTTCTTATGGACCTCACAGATGATCACACGGTTACTAAGCGATCCGTCATCCTGTTGTGGCGTGTCCTGGCCTAATAGAATCGGCGCTGCGTTCGTCTTACTGGTATCGAGAGATTTGTTAGCGATATCTTTTACCTTGGTACGGCCTTTATCATCATATACGGCACTTTTCAGGCCCTGGAACTTGATCTGCGATATACCGTTATCGTTGTACTCCTCCATGATTACCGGCATATTCCGGAAGTGCTCGAGCACAATAAAGAAGGCTGCATCAGATCCGCTGTTTAAGTTAAATACAGCTGCATCTCGCCTCATCCATAATCCACGAATGCCATACGCCAGCTCTGTCTTACCGGATCCTGTCGGACCGGCGAAACATAATGCAGTAAAACTGCCCACGATACTGTAGATCAGATCTCGGAAGCTGCACGCGATGGCAAAGATTACAGCCCATTTGCCGTTCTCATTCACTTGGAATACGCGATCCATAAGCCCGGCCCACTCAGTGAACTCCATACGATCCTTTTCTTGTGGCTCGAGATAGAATGCGTATTCATCCTGCTCATACGGATTATCTTCCTTCCGCCCGCCTAACCGGATACTCGATGAGGCCGGGCTGTACAGGCGTATATTATTCACTTCGGCTACACCCAAGTTATCGGTGTACTCCAGTTTCCACTCCCCATCCTTATCCGGATAATAGACGGCATTGGGTAACATCAAAAAGCCTTCCGGCTGCCATCCGAATACGCGTGCCTCATAACAATCGATGAAATTATAGCTAAGTACCTGGCGAATCTTATCCCATTGTTGCGGTGTACCATTGAAGTTATATGCGCCGGCGCCAAATAGTCTCTTCTTCATATCCTGCAGGCTGACAAATGCATCGGATGGCCACTCTACATACTGACGGCCTCCGTACATATGATTCAACCGGATTACGCGCTTGCTGTGATCGGTGGCCGGGTCCACGAAAAGCAGTGCCTCCATATAGAAGTCACTCACTACCATGTGGCCGCCTCCTTTCTCATTCTTAAACACATATGCTACCGGATGCGGCTCTTCTCCCTCTTTCGGCTGGCTAAGCAGCGGGAAAAATCCGTACTGCTCATAGTACTTGTTCCAGATATCGTTTTCCTTGACATACTCCGGTACATCATACAGGTTATTGATCGTAGCTATCTTATCGCTCAGATTGGCACGCCTCCGTTCCGCTTCACGCCGGTCTTTCTTACTGCCTAAGATCTCATTAAGCAGTTTGTTATAGCTGGCGGCCGGCAAACGTAGCAGCTTCCGGAACTCCGCATTATTCACTTCTCGAGTAGTGGCGTCGCTGTCTGCGATGACGCGCATACACTGTCTGATGATATCCGCGCGCTCGTCACTCGTCATATCATCGGTCATTGCGTCAGTACGCCGGCTCAGATACCACTCTGTAAATCCACTGATGCGCTCTATCTTGGCGCCGTCATCGTCTGTATCCGGAATGCTCACACGTACGCGCAAACCGTCACCGTGAATCGACTTGACTACCTGCAGCGTCACCGGTTCCTGGTCATCGTCACTATCGCCTGTCAGCTCCTCTTTGCGTACCATGATTGACTCCCACGCACGTAGCTTCTGGACGGCGTTCTTATTCGTGCCTCCTACCCATAGGATAGTGGGTGCCTCATCGACATGCTGGAAGAAGTAGTCTTTGCTGAAAGTGAGTATGAGATTATTACCATAAACCTTCCGGAGATCTTCAGCATCATCTACTCCGTACAGGTCGCCTTTCCAATCATCTTCAGTAACACGGTTCTTATTAACGATGCTGCGTATGTCTCCGGATTCGACCTGATAACTGTATGCCAGGTTATTGATCAGCTTCTTGCGATAGATGTCCTCCGGCACACAGGCGATCATGCAAGCTATCTGCTCGACGTGCTTACTCATCTCTGCAGGATCCTCACTCGTCGGATAGATAGTGCTCAGGTATTCCGACCATTGTTTGGTTCGGTTAGCGACTATCATGGCCAGTGTAGTATCTTCAGCCTTGCTTTGCTCGACGTGCAGTAACCAGCTATCCGGATCTTCATTCATCGGAAGTGTTACCACTTTTACCTTGAAGCCTCCCTTTAGTAGCAGCTTCATGCTCTTCAGAGTAGCAGCCTGTCCGGCATTGTCGCCGTCGTACATAAGTATGGCTTCGTCGCAATAACGCCTAAGCAGCTGCACTTGCTTTTCGCCGAAAGCCGTACCGCTGCCGGCTACTGTATTCCGGAAGCCGCACATCCACATCCGGATGACGTCATTCTGACCTTCTACGATATATACGCATTTCTCATGTTGGATATCTTTCGATGCCTGGCGCAAACCGAATAGCAGGCTGTCCTTCTTAAACAGTACACTCTCTGCGCTATTCTTATATTTCGCGCGCTCATTCGGATCCAGTGTCCGGGCGGTCCATCCTACTACCACGCCACTCTGGCTGTAGAACGGATAGGTGATACGGTTCCGGAACTCACCGGCGCTACACCATCCCAGACCGAAGGCCTTGGCTGCTTCTCTCGAGATGCTGCGCTTCTCCAGGTAGTCACTGAAGCTTTGTGCAGACTCGCCGGCGCGCTCATACTCACTCTGCCTTTGTTCATTATCCCGGACTAACTTCTCACGCTCTAACCGGCGCTTCTTTTCCTCCGGGCTCTCTTCCATGTCCTCCGGGATCTCGATATTTTTCTTTGCGGCTAACATACGCACGGCCTCGACAAAGGTTATACCTTCGACTTGCTGCACGTACTTCAGCGCGTTACCGCCTTCTCCACATACGAAACACTTGAATATACCGCGCGATGGACTAACGCTCATCGACGGATGCCGGTCTGAATGGAATGGGCACAATCCCCATAGATTAGCGCCTCGCTTACTTAGACTCTGATATTCGGCCACTACATCCTCTATCGGATTAGCAGACTTGACTCTCTCAATTAGATCTTCACTTAGCATAATGTCGTCTCTTCATCTGGTTTTACCCATGCCTCTTTGGCCCACACGTGATTTTTGCAGTAGCCGTCTTCGCGCACGGTTGCACCCGTTCTTACGCAGAATGTCTTCCATCGATCACCGTCGCAACCGATAATCTCGCCACGTTCATTCTTGAATGCAGCTTTGGATCCGCCTTCTGCAAACGTCTGTGCCTCACGAGTGGTAATATACATATCCATCAGGTCGCAATTACCGCAACAAGGCTTTACGTCCTGGTGATCTTCTCGAGAGATCGACTTGCGTTTGTATGTAAATTTTTTTGCCATGGGATATAGTTATTTGTCAAAATTCATCTTCAGCTGTACGCCTTCAGTACGATATTTCGTGATCTTCTTTTTCCAACGCACATGCTTCTTTAGTAACGCTTCCGGAGTAACCTTTCCGGCCAGGTGATACTTCTTAACAAACATCTGTGCGGAATCCTTATAATCCACTCCGTGATGATATCGCATGTGATCCATGAAGCTGTGTAGAAACATGTCGAAATCTAATAGCAGCTTCTCGCCCACATTGTTCTCACCTTCGAAATTCAGATAGTTATTAGTGTCGAGATCTTTCAGATTGCAGATCTTCTCGTTCACCATCACAAGAAGGTTGCCTTTATTCTCAACGGGTATAGCCGGCTTCTTGATCAGACTATTAGCTATGGCGTGATTCACGAGCGATGCTGCAGGGAATTGTGCCACATCCTTGATCGGACTTGGATACTTCTGCCGGGCATACTCAGCTAAGTACGGCTTGACATATATATTAAGCACTAACATGTCTTCGGATAGATGCTGTTAACTTTTGAATTGATCTTCCTTGTCAGAATGAACATATACATCCCATTGCTCACCATATCAATCGCTCTACGCTCGTCGGTCTCACCTTCGGCCATAGCGATATCCACGATGCACCGATCTGTTTTCTCGTCTGTCTCCCAACCGACTGCGCCGCCATTCAGACCGGCGAAATTATTGAGGTAGTCGCATATGTCATTCGCTAAACCTCGCACTCTATCAAAGCAGATATGTATATGCAGTTCTGATGCATCTACTCTGCAGTCTTCCTCTGTAATAGGAAGGCCTTTTTGGATGGTAAATACTATCTTATCCATATAGATATTAGATTAAGCTATTCTGATTAACCTTGTGTAGGTTTTATTCATCTCGAAGAACGGACCATTCTGAAGTTTCGTTGCTGATGCGGCTACTACACATGCGATCTTAACTACCATCCCGAGCTTCTCCGGATTTTTTACCAGTTTGGGTATGTCGATATATCCTCCCACCTTCAGGTGATTGGCCATCGACTCCAGATAAGTGCACATCGTGAGCGCGTTATCCGCTCCAAACTTCTCGCTCATCTCGCGATACCAATCCCAGCTGCCGTCGAACCGGTATTTGCTAAGATCTACTTCTTCTATGTTAATCTGCTCTTCCATCAATTAAATTTCTAATAGTGGACGAGAGAGGAGTTCAACCTCTCTGGCGATCGGGTGCATAGATGGCTATCCAACATCTTTTGCGTTGTTTACCTTATCGCCTTAGACCTTTCGTCCGGATAAACAGGCGGGGGCTGGGCTTTCGTCACCAACGGAGTGCGATACTTGGGGACTCTCCGTCCATGGAGCGAACGCGATACAGGACTCCATGCAAGGGCGCTTATTCGTTTCAGCCATCTTAATAGGCTGCCTACCTGTTATAAAATATCTGGCGGGTCCGAAGTTCCCAAAGCGCACACTGCAGACGCAGTGCAATGAAACATGTCCACCGGCGTCTTAATAGCCGGCCTACCAGATATAAATAGAGGCGGGCCCACGATGCAGCTGTAACTACGTGCCTCCTCGGACTTATCGCTTGTCTGTGAGCCAATACTGCTTATACGCTAATTACTTAGCCTTCATCTCCACACTCACACATTACTTCGTTAGTGCACATAAAAGTAAAGACCGCTGCACATTCTCGTCTTAATAGAGAACCTACCTCTTATTTGATTATTTCAAAGATCGATCTTGTGAGGGAGAGTGGAGTCCAACCACTCTTGTAAACGGTTGCAGAATTGGTATGTAAAATAGTTAATAATGTTACTTGGCCGTTTACATAAATTCCTTTCCCCCGTTCGGGCAACTATCCGTCGCGGCATCGTTGCCCTTTACATAAATCAAATGTTCATTTTACCCCCTTACCACTGGAAATGCGGCCTCTCCTCTGTCCCTTTTCTAATCGACGAGGTACGACCCCTTCTCCTTCACATCACCTTTAACCTACAATGCTCCTGCTTCCGGGCCTCTTGCGAGCCATCAAATATATCAGTGCCTTGCTTACCAACGGTCTATGGTCACCACATGTCCCACCCAAATAATCGCACCATGGTAACACAGCTTACGCTATGCAACCAGGGTGTGATTATTGTTTGCGTTAATTACTTGGAAGCGAACTTCCGTTGACTTAGTAGTTTTCATAAGTTGTTAATAAAGGGTGTCCTTAGCACCCTGATTAGTTAAAAATAAATGTTAGTAATAAGGGTTATTTGTTAGATCGCCGTGCTCTTTGAACGGTAGCACCTCCGTTGTGGGTCATTGAGGCGGGGTGGAGTGGCGAAAAAATACATACGGCGGGGGCGAGACTTACAGAATCGCACCGGGCGCAGGACCAAATCTTAGTAGCAGGCTGCTTTACTGTCTTATCCGGTGTCGTACACATTACCTTGCTCCGTCTTAACAGGAGCCCTGCCGCATGTAGGCTGAGACCACTCGCGTCTTAATAGCGAGCCAACCTCGATATATTTCAATGATCACTTATACGTTCTCAGGAGCCTTGCAGACATCTCGGCCGTGTCCTTATCCACGAGCTTGAAGGTAATGAGCCACTCCGTCATCAGTACGGTAGTGTACATGTTATACCGAGCGACTACCTTCCTGCATTGGCCGTACCAATGACCTCCTCTCGTATAGACATCTGTCTCGTCATGGGGGATATGGTACAATTTGCAATACACCTGCCATGCGTCACGTATATATTCCGTTTTCGTCATAGTTCAAAATTATCGAGGCGGGTACCAGAGCCGAGAACCTACAGGGAATGTTACTTGCCCCCTGCCCGCAGAAGCCTCCCGCGTCTTAATAGCGAGCCTACCTCGATATATTTCAATGATCATACTTGTGACGGATGAGGTTTTCGACTCCTCGACCTCTTGCGTTTTGGGGCTCCGTAGAGTGACCCGCTTCCAAGCGCTCTTACCATCTGAGCTAATCCGCCATGTGTGGGCAACTATCCGTCACGGCCTCATTGCCCTTCTTATCGGTTATCCAAATGTATTCCGTCCATAACTCTTATGCTTTTGACTCAAAACGGAAGCCGAGTGCTCGGCCGTTCTTTTCTCGGATCTCTCCGCGCTTCGTATCCGGAGTGTAATAGATTATCCATCGCTCTTCCGGTTTACGTGCATTGCCTGGTATATATCCTGCCTGTCTGCAGCAATCCCGGAAACTTATACGCTTGGGCCCGTATGCATCGTATGGTATATGTAGTTTTGTTTGACGCTCTAACCCATTATACTCTCGGATTCTCTCTCTACGTATCAGCTCCTTTCGGCGCTCTCCCCACTGCTTTACTACCCGATGGTATTTCTTGTTATTCTTGTGGCGCAAGCTTTTGAGTGGCCGCCATCCGGTAGCTAATTTACGCCGGTAGCCTTCTTTCATCGCTTCCTTTTCCTCTTCTGTGCGCGCTACACCTCGCATTCTGTCATAGAATCCGTTTGCCTCACAGATCTTTTTGGTAACTTCAGCCTGTTTCCGAATGATGGTACGCTTATTCTTCTTCAGACCTAACTTTCGCTTGAATCGCTGCATAGTAACGAAGCTGATACCAAATAGGCGCATCATATCACGATTGAGTGTAACCGGGAATAATTTACGGAAGCGCTCTTCCAGTTCCGGAGTAAGGTAGTATGCATCTACGCCTCTTATTTTATGCATTGGGCATTGATATCTCGCCTTACCGGTTATCTCCGATCGTAACGGTGTATGTGTATTAGCGAAGCTCATTTTACCTTAAACCTATTTAGTAGATCCTGAAGATCTCGTATATATTCCATCTGATCCCATCCTTCCAACTGACACACCGTCATATCGGCTTGGATGTCTGCTAATAGTTTACATCGCATCTGATGCCTGGCTAATCGCTGCATCTTATACCGTTCATCGGGCGTCATATCATGCAGTTTCTTGATTCCTCCGGAGACCATGCTTTACATCCCTTTCTGTAGTAAACATGCTGATGCCGCGTGCAGATCTTACTCGAGCAGCTATTTGAAAGATCGTTTGCGCATCCCAATAATGCGCCTTCAGCTGTTTCGGATATACTGTAACAATCCGACCGGCCTGTGTCATTATATCGTTATAGCTCTTATCCATAATCACAGATATGGCTCTACGTACTTCTGCATATACTTATTCCGGATCTGAATAGCCAGGCGCGTCATTGTCTGACCCTGCAGCGCCATCGACACCGCGCGTGTAGAAGCGTTGAACTCTCGCGCTAAAACTTCTACATATCCGCGTGGGGGAGGCGGCACGAATCGGCCAGTTGCTCCTGATGATTTCAAAAATTCGACTGCAGGCATATTCTTCACCGGGGCCTGCGTTTTCTCGTCATTATTCATAAATTTTCAATTTTATTGCGTTTTTATTTTCGTATATCGGAAAAAATTTGTATCTTTGCGCAAAATTTTTGTAACTTTTGTGCACTTATTTTTCCCTTTTCGGAAAATTCGGTGCAAAGGTAATCAATTTAATTGATATATGCAAATTTTATTGAGAAAAAATGCATTTTTTTGTTAATTTTATTGATAAACCTCTAAAAAACGCACTTTATGAAGGAAAAATTAAAAAAAAGATCAGGAAGAACTGCAGTACCTGGTTAATCTGGCTCGATTGCAGAATGTTGCAAAAAATCAAAAGGAGTTTGCAAAGATAGTTGGTCTTGACCCTGGACCACTTTCCTCTATGCTTAGTGGCGCTCAAACGATAACTCCTCAGATGATGAAACGGATAAAAGATGCTCTATCTGTCGCTGGATTGGTAATAGAAGGAAGCGGCAACGCTACGGCTACCGGTCCCGGATCCACAGCGCAAGTTGTATCCGGAGATCTCAGCGCGCTCATCAAGGAAATGGGTGAGCAGCGCCTGGCATACATGGAGCAGCTACGCACGAAGGATCTGCAGATCGCCGAATGCCTGCAGCTGCTGAAGGATGCGATGGCCAGACCTAAGAAATGAGCCTTGCAGATCCATTATGTACATCTACACGTACGCGTATTAGTCTCGTGCGTATTATGCGCATGAGACGGCGCGTATGCGCACACATACATGAGTATATGCGCGCGTACACATATAGCATACGCCCGTGTTATATAAATAATGTGTAGAAAATCGGGCATAAATCGGGCATTTAACTGCTAAAATCGCCCGGATTGACAAATTGACATACTGAAGGTAACTGCTTCTATAACAGCTATTTGCGCCCAGAGTGTAGATCCGCTCATCCCCTCGATATCGCATTCCGTGTCTCGGGGGTTCGAATCCCTCACTCTCCGCAAGGCCGATAAATGCAGGGCAAACGCCAAACGAAGGCAAAAAACCGGGCACGAATCGGGCATCAAAAAATAGCATTTATGTAATGGTAGTTATCTTCGGTGTGTCGCCAAAGAAAATTACCATTTAAAAAAATGCGTGTTCAAAATCAAAAAGAAGACTCTCGAGTATCTACTCCGGAGAAAAATCCATCTCCAGTATGGCGTCTGAATGAAACCACCGGCTTACCACAGCCGATGTATAAGCCGGCGTTTGTAAATGAGGATAAGGCGGCCGGCGTGCATGTAGTGTATGCCGTCTTTAATCCTGGCACTAAGCAGTACATGCGCCATCGAGTCAAACTGAATAAGTACCGGAAGAATTACAAACGCAAGGCGGATTTCATGCGCTTTGCTGAAGGGATCGCTAACCAGATCAATGTAAAGCTGGCCGGCGGCTGGTCTCCCATCGGCGAAACGCATAATGCCCGGTTCTATATGTTATTGGCCGATGTAGTGGATCTGTATCTGAAGGACAGGAAGGAAGAAGTGCGCCATGCTACCTATGTATCCTATAGCAGCACCTGCAGCATCCTGAAGGAATGGGTGAATAATAACCTGTACGGATGTCAGATCATCGACTTCAACCGGGTACATGCTCTCGAGTTCCTGCAGTATGCTCGAGAAGAGCGCGGTGTATCTAACCGGACGTACAATAACTATCTGAAGCAGCTGCGCCTCTTCTTTGAATGGGCCATCGGCCATTGTTACTGTAAAGAGGATCCTTTCAAGCTCATTAAGACCCGCAAGAAGGAGATAAAGAAGCGCCAGGTGATATCGCTCGAGCAGCGCACTATCATCTTCAACTATCTGCGCGATCGAGATCCGGCATTCCTGATCTTCATCGAGCTTGTGTACTTCTCTCTGATGCGGCCGATGGAGATCCGGCGCTGCATAGTGAATCAGGTCCATCTCGACGAGCACTATATAGAGATACCTGAAGAGCAGGCGAAATGCTGGAAGATGCGCCATGCGCCGCTCAGCGATGAACTGGTAGAACGTATCCGGGAATATCTTAACGCATACCCACACACCACAAACAGTCACCTCTTCAGTACCGGGTTCCGGCCTGGAACTAAGCCTATCGGGGCTAAAAGTGTACAGCTGCGATGGATGGATATGCGTAAAGAGCTGGAGCTTCCGGAAGAGTATGTTATCTATAGTCTCCGTGACTCCGGAATCGTCGATATGTTACACGCCGGCGTCGATGAGCTTACTGTTATGCACGCGGCCGGCCATCATGACCTAAGCACCACATCTATATACGCTGATCATATCGACGTGGAGATGATCGAGCGGGTGCGTGAGATGCAGGTTAGTTTTGCGGACGCAAAATCACTGGCCACTATCTAATGAATACTGCGCTTTTATCGCGCGAATGAGCTCTGTAACATACCTGCCTCCTCCGTGGCTTATAATCCACTCATGCACGTCATCAGCCACAACGTACTTGCGCGGCTGTCCTTCGTTCTTTGGTCTTCCTGCGTTTGCCATAATAATCTTTTTTGGTATTTATAATGGACCTATAATAATATCGACATCCGGATGACCTTCCTTCCAGATGCTTGCATACTCCTCGCAATGCTCCAGCGTTCCAGTAAACACACCGGAAGTGGCGCACCCATTTACTATAGGGCACACTTCGTGCCATCCTGCCTTTTTCTGGATCCTGTGGCGCAAATCCTCCAGCCTTCTTAATAGGTCGGTACTCTCTTCGTCCGCTCCTTTGATCTGGTATTCAGTGAGCGCAAGATGCGCTTTATCTAATAGCGCAATCTGCGATTTATAATCAGTAGCCATATTAGACCTCCTCAACGGTTACGATGTAGCAATAGTCGTCTGCGCCGGAGTCCTTCATTACCTCCTCGATTTTTACCCGTACGCGAGCCGATTCATTATCAAGTTCAAACTCGGCGGACTGATAGTCACCGTAGCGCGTTTCGTCTTCACAAGAAGGCATAAGCCTCGAAAGCCACTCGTCAGCTTCTGCAAGATCAGCGACTACGTGACCAAGGCTGCGCTCTACATAGCTCTTGAGGGAGCTTTCCAGTTCCTCAACGCTTTCGCAATTACTCATCAGGTTCAGATTGCGGATAATTTCTTTACTTGTTGCCATAGTTGTAAAATTTTATATTGTTATTAGTTATTTTCTTGGTTTGCTCTTTTTCTTTTGACCATCATTGGGGATTTGGTTTTGAGCTCTTAAACCTCATCCCCTAATGATTGAGCTCTGGTCTTTGTGTTTGGCTGTAAGGTTGCCATCCCTCCGTTTATTAGTCTGCCTAAGACGACCGTACCTGGGGTTCTACTACTGCCGGTCCAGCGCCTTTCTTTTGAGCCTTGAAGGTGGGCTTTGCCTGAAGTACTCTTTGGCTTGAGTCTCGTCTCTCCGAGATGTCGGCTTCTTCCGTAGGGCTTCACTCTGTTCCCTGTCCTATTGTTCTGAGTCATTGGGCTTCGCTCCGGTTGGGTAGTTTTAAGGTCTTCCCCCAAGCTCTTGACCGATTTTTGAATAGAGGTTTTATCCTCATTTCTAAATCCACTGCAAAGGTACAAAAAATTTTTGACATGTGCAAATTTTTGGGCAAAAAATACTAAAAAAATGCACTTTTATTCAAAAAAGCGCATTTTTTAGTATTTTTGGCAAAAATTCTGATTATTTACACCCGGATATTAGGTTTGCCATTTTTTGTTTCCACCCGGACATGCACATCAGGATCCTACTCTTTATATTGTGTGCGGACTCCGTGAAATGGCTCGGCACTTCATTTGTTTTGCCGTTCTTCCGGTTAGTAATAATCTCTTCCTTCGTAGTTCGAGTAAGCAGTACATAGATCATACGGCTATGTAGAGCGGCTTTGTTCACTTTGTTAGCTCGCTTGCACTCATCATTGATTACATGATGCGGATACACTTTAGCAAAAAGCTGCAGATCCTGCTCGAAATACTTAACATCGGCCAGTTCTCTCTTTAGCTCCTGGCGTTCTGCGATTGTGTACTTTGTCATATTCAATAGATTTACATGGTGAAGTAATAAACAGTTCCTGCCAGGTGTGCGCGTGCGATCGCGTCGATGCCTATGTATGAAAGCATGTATCTGCAGTCATCCAGATTGTCATAGAAGAAGTTTTCAGTGAGGACGGCCGGGCATATTGCTTTATAGATAACCGTGAAATTACTCTCCTTATCCTGATCGCCATCGGCCTTATCCGTCCGAAACTTTGTGTCTGTAGGAAAAAACTTGCGTGCAGCGTTATACAGCTGCTCTGCCAGTTTGTCACTGTTGGTCTTGCCTACAGTGGTCCATGCTTCCCATCCACGAGCATTCATCCAGGAACTGCCATTCCCGGCTGCATTCCCGTGAATAGATATTAGCACACACTTTTCGCTCGGATTATTCCTTATATAATTATTCGCGCGCGTTGCGCGTGCGCTCAATGGTACATCGTCATCTTCAGGAACCAGTATCACCGGCTTAATATCGTACTGCGGTGCAAGTTCTACAATGCGCTGCGCTACTCTGCGCGTGAACTCCCACTCAAAAAGTCTTGATCGGCCATCTTCTAATAACGGCGATCTTTTGCCCGGAGTATTGCATCCATGGCCATTGTCGATAAGTAATGTGTACATCTTTGTAGTTGTTTTGTTAAAATGATAGTAAGCATGTGTGCGATCAAACACACATGCCTTTGACGAATCACATCCTATCGCGTCTATTAGGAGGCGGTAAATTAGCGTGACCGCGCCATCCTGTAATCAGATCGGATTTGATTCTTTGTGACCGGATGCATAATCGAAATACAGGCATCTCAATCTTGTACACTTGCTCCAGGATCTCCATCGGCGTGGCCTGATAGAAGAAGTCAGAGCTGAAGGCTGGAGTGGCCGTCTCGATAACATCTGCAGACGCTACATAAACGAAATCCACTACCACCGGCTGTACCTCGGTTTGTACATACTGCACGCTCGAGATACTTTGCTTTGCTCCTACGTCATACATCGGAGCTGCATCCATCGCGGCAAACATAAGGAGTCCGACCGCTAAGAAAAGAAATCGCTTCAT
>OCTX012268790.1_pt1 | contig 24167 bp, 18 predicted proteins | sample 1539691 | NCBI WGS metagenome assembly OCTX01 (sample SAMN02144231, study PRJEB22623) | gut metagenome | biome: sheep rumen | host: Ovis aries | place: New Zealand
GTGGCGTGGCCTTTGCCAAATCAGTGTTTAATAGGCACGTCCAGAGCCTCCGTTGTGCTGACGCGGTAAAGGCCAACGCCACTTTCCATGCTATTCCTCACGTCGTTCGTGGTGGCCCTGCTCCGCCAGGGGCTGCCGCGCCGTTATTGACCGGCGTGAACTACATATCACCTATTTTATAGCTATAATAACTAATTTAATAACATACAACAATGAAGAAGGTTTTATTTTTAATCGTTTCGTTGGCCTGCGCCGTGACTGGGGCGTGGGCGGAAGAGAGTGGCTCAACGACCATTCAACTGATACAAGAAAATGGTCAGGATAAGGGAATTCTTTTCACTGTTGATAAAGACCCAAATCTTGCTAGTATTGATTGGGTAATTAATTACGGAACTTACACTGGAACGGTAGGTGGAGTTGGTACCCATCATATTGCACAAGTAGGAGGTGTAGTTAAGTTCAAAGGCAAGTCCTCCGCTGATGTTGTTAATGCTTCGTCGATAGAAAGTTTGGTCAATGAAAAAAAAGATGGGAATCAACAATGGTATAATTATAGATCGAATGGAGTTATTGATGTCTCTGAAATAACCTTAAGTGGTGCTATTTCAACTCTACCTGCCCAACAGAGTGGGGGGTATGCCATTACTGGTCTTATCTATACTAACAACACTGCTCTGCCTGAATGGGTGAACAGTTCGAAGTTCGTGTATGCTCTGTCAAACGGGACTTCAGAATCTTATCTCTACACGACAGAAGACCAAACAACCTTGCCTTCTGGGCTTACTATTGTTACAAGTGGAAGTGTTAATTACGTTTTGACGGGTAGTGGCGCAGAGACCATGGCAGAACAGCTTAAAAGTGCTGGGGTGCCTGAGGCCAACATTGAATATACCGCCGCACCTAAGCCTTCCATAACTTACGATAGCACCAATAAAATTGTGTCTGTTCATGTTCCTGAAGCTGGGCAGTTTAAGAAATTGTTTGATCAGAATGGTAGTAGTGTTGCTGACGGAACTCGTTTCGTCTTCGACAGCGAAAGCTACGTTAACAAGGAAGACCTGCTCTGCATCCTTCAGGGAAATAAATACTATGTTGATCTGTTCAACATAGGCAAGGGCGAGGATGCACCTATGCACGTTGATGACTATACAACTCCTAGCGATGATGCTGATGCCAACAATATAGATAAGATTATTGAGGCAGCTGTTGCTGACATGGTTTCAAATAGCTATCAGGCGCGTGGCATCATTCTCCCGCTTAACACGGGTTCTGGTACGGGCCAGGTGGAAATGAAAAACAATGGTAAACAGCCAACTTTCTCGGAGTACGCCTCCTATTATCGCAGAACGCAGAGTTTGGTGGCTATTCATGCGTATGACATGAATGAGTACCACTATCATACCTCTGATTTAAAAGGAGACGATAATTGTGCTACCACGCATTATGCCACCGCCTACGACCACTTGATGAGCCATCAGGAGCCGGCTGCATCGGAGATATTCATGGTCAGTACGAATAATATGCACAAGTTTGATCTTTCGACTAAGCTTGAACCTGACACTAAGACAGAAATCTTTGTGTCGGGCGACGAGATGGTGAAGGAGAGTACTTGGCTTGCAGACATCTATGTAAAGACCAATGCCTCCGATGAGTTTAGCGTTGCTGCCACTACAGGACTGCATAACACCCCCACCGACCGACTGGTAGTTGAAGGTCCTGTAAGCAAGGCTGACATTGAGGCTATCAACTTCTTTAATAACCCTGATGTGGACGGCCCAAAGATGTATAACCTCGGAGGCACTACCGGCGACTATTCTTCTTTAGACGATGAAGGCAACGAGGTGTCTTGGCTCTCGGGAATTGCAAACAGCAAGGTGCAGTATATCGTTGTCCCGGAGGCGGCTTCAGATGCGATTGAACCATCAACGTTCAGCTCGGACCTGAACGATCTTCATTGCGTTATTTCTACAAGCAGTACTTCGACGAATCTTGTAGCTTATGTAAAGGTTCCTGGCTCTCTGGGCATGGCACGTAGGATGGTGACAGGTAAGGCTGATGGTTATGAAAGTCCTAAAACAATTAACCTGACGAACGTCAGACTAAGTGGTAGCTTGAATGCAGCTGACATCTGTGTAAATGGTAAAGTAGATAATCAGGGACATATCACCTCGGGTACAGGAGTCGATATTCCTAAAGGCTTGTATCAAGTGGAGACAATTGAGACGCTTGACCTGACGGATGCTGTGTTCCTGAACAACGAGGACATGAACTTCAAGAACCTTGGCTTGGTTGCCAAGCAAACCTTGAAGACAGTCAAGTTACCCACTTCACCGTTGGTGCATACGATTCCTGCGAACTGTTTCCAAGAGATGAATTCACTGGAGGGTGGATATATATGTATACCTTATAATATAAAACATATTGGGAACAATGCTTTCTCTGAGAGTAACGTCAGTCACGTTACGACAACCGACAAGATTGACGGTACAGAGATAGACAATGGTCCAGATACTTACACGTTCTCAGCCAATCTGGAGTCGATAGGGACGAACTGCTTCTGGCCGATTGAGGGTAGTAATATCAATATCACCGATGTCTATGTCTTGGCAACAAAGGTACCCACCTGTCCAAAGGATGCTTTCCGTACGAACTTTACTTACGGTTATGGTTCTTTTGGTGGCCCCGGCGTTTACAGTCGTGAGCATTATAATGGAACAAGTAAAAGTAGTGTGGCTATCCTGCACTTCCCCGACGAGAAATCGTTTAATGCAGCACCTGCAGGAAAGAAAGAGACTGACGGCTACACAAAGATGCGGGAGAAATACACCGATATAACAAAGGTCTACAGCAAAAAGGACCAGACAGGTGCCGTCGATGCCAACGGTAATCCTCTTCTTTGGCCGATACGCACTGAGATGAATCGTGTCTATAATCAAGCTTCAGCTAATCAGGAAGGCTGGACGGTCGGAGTCATTTGGAATGACTGGTCTGACGCTGGTGATCCTTGGAATGGTATCAATGAAGGACCGGCATCAGGCGACACACCGCCTGCAAGTTGCTCTTTTGCCGGCTATGAAGGCTGGCACCAGTTTGTGCTGACAATTGCTACCTATGTGGCTCCTGCCGACGATATAGACGAGGAGACGGAGAAACCCGTGCGCAACTATGTTGATGACCACTGGTATACGTTCTGCATTCCGTTCGACATGACCGAGAGTGAGGTGATAGAACTGTTGGGCGTGCCTGCCACTAAGGTTGACGAGGCCGGCAAAGTCACGAGTGACGTGATATATCAGTATGGTGAGGAAATGAATACTGTGGCCAAGATGCCGGAGATACGTACATTGGAAAAGGTGACACGCAGGCTGGATGGCTCGAAGGGTACTATTCAGATATTCCTCTCTGACAATCTTGCTGAGAAGAAAGAAGGTAAGTACACATATTATAATCCTAAAACTAATAAATACGAAGAGAATACGGCTACCGATCAGGACAATCGTGGGGAAGACATTGTCATTCGTGGTGGCTATCCTTACCTCATCAAGCCCTACGTATGGGATAAACTTACGATTGACAACCTTGGCAAGAGTGTGATGGATCGTTATGAATTCCCGTCTTCCGCTTCGTCAGTCTATCGTGAGAAGTGTTTTATTGAATTGGGTGGTACTCATGGCGACGACAAGGCATACAAGTCACCTTTCGCCGTGCCTTATGAAGGCCACGAGGTTCAGGCCGTCTTCACCGATGTCAAGACACAACAGACAGCTCCGGCAATATATAAAGATGGTGGTAAAAAGATGGACTATAACTATCGCTTCATGGGTCAGTACTGGCAGCAGCCGCTTCCGCTGAACTCCTACTATGTCTCGTCGTTAGGCAACTGGAATTACTATCAGAGGGAACGTAGCGGATATTACTGGAAGCCTTACAACTGCGTCATCAACGTCAGCAGTGTGCTGGACGAAGCAAAGACCACCTACTTTGAGGAAGTTGGCATGGATGCTTCTGGCGGTGCTGTGTTTACGGGTAATCTTCACCTTGAATATGCTGCAGGCCATAACGACAGCTTTGTGGCTAATGAGAATCAGGAAGCCCGCAGCATCCGCATCGTCTTCGACGAGGCCATTGAGGAACTGGATGACGAAGGCAATGTGATGACGGCCATTGAGAGTCTCGATGGTCAGGATGTGACACCTCTGACGGGCAAGATTTACAACGTGAAGGGTCAATACGTCGGGAATTCAGCAGAAGGACTGACGAAGGGCATCTACATTGTAAATGGTAAGAAAATTGTAGTAGACTAACGTAAATGGATGAACAAGTGAAACGCAATTATATTACACCCGTAATGAGGGAGCAGTTCATGATTCAGCCTTTACAAATATGTGCAGGCTCTCCCCAAAATGAAACTGAACGTATCGACCCAGACGGCAACCAGATGGGCGATGGAGATGAAGCACCGAGTCGTGAGTTCAGATGGGACGACGAGGATGATGAATATTAACGAATTATATTAATCTTTATAGCGACGACAGCGGCAGTGAGAAACAACACTGTCGCTGCTGTTGCAATTTCCGATTTGCCTATGAAGAGGTTTTGTTTTTTATCCTTACTGTCTGCTTTTGGGCTTGCCGTTCCGCTGCATGCCGAGAATATCGTTTTTGCTGATGCAATCGTCAAGGCACTCTGTGTTGCCCACTGGGATACCGACGACGATGGTGAACTGTCCGTTGAGGAAGCTGCGGCTGTCACTTCGCTTGGTGAGGTGTTTCGTGGTAAAACGAACATCGGTAGCTTCAGCGAGTTGAGATTCTTTACAGGCTTGACGGCTATCGGGCAGTATGCCTTCAGCGGCAGCAGTATTGGCCCGGAGCTGGTTGTGCCGGGCAACGTGAAGCGGTTGGAGGCCTACTGTTTCAGTGATTGCCAGCAGTTGTGCCGCGTCGTGCTGGAAGAGGGCGTTGAGTATGTTGGGTACGAAGCTTTTTCGGGACCGATAGTGTTCCTTTCAATCCCTTCCAGTTTGACAGCTATGGCATCGATGGCCATTAATCCTTACGTGAATGCCTATCCCGGCTCGGGTGTTTTTGTGCCTAAAGGTGACATTACGATTCATGTTTCTGCCTCTGCGCCTGCCGCAATAGACAGTTATGCTTTCTACTACGTCTTTGCAAAGGGACACCTGATCGTTCCTCATGGCTGTAAGGAGGCTTATATGGCTGAGAATGCATGGTCAAAGTTCGGCGAGTACATCGAGGTGGGCGACGTGAACCGCGACGGGCGGGTGGACGTGGCCGACCTGACGCTGCTGATAGCCTACATTGGGGGACGGGAGCATACTGACATGGACGCCCGGATTGCCGACGTCAACGGCGACGGCGTGCTCGACGGCGAGGACGTCAGCCTGCTCAGCCAGTATCTGCTCGGCTCGTGACATAAGAACAGGTTTTTGACATAATAACATAAGGACAGATTCTTGACATAATAACATAAGGACAGATTTTTTGACAGAATAACATAAGGACAGATTTTTCTTCTTATAATTTTGGTGGGTTGGAAATTTGTTCGTATCTTTGCGGCGGATTATTAGAATGACAATAGCTTATGACGTACATTTTGCAGAAGACAGAAATTAGGAATGCTCCAAGTAAATTGATAGACGTGGTGAAAAAAATCGGTGCAGAAAAGCGTGCTAAGATGAATGAACTGCGCCGTCAGACAGACGTCAATTATACTATAAATGTCTGATGAAAGAAATTACGGTTGGTATAACTACTGCTCGAGGAGACGAATTCCGTATTAGGCTGTCTTCTTCTGTGATAAGAACTGGTTACTCTAAGTGACTTCGCAAAATAGGGTGCACGGGTGACACAATGCCGATAAGCAGAGGGCGTGCACCCTGTTTGGGAGGGTGTAACGGGTGTAACAAGGGTGCAACGCCTTTCGCAAATTCTCGAGAGAATTTAAAAGTAACCCGCTGTCTGACTCCCCGAAAGGTGCCACCTAACGTTTGAATTCTCTCGAGAATTTGTCGCCGATTGATACTCTTCCGTCCTGACTGCGCGCCGTGTCACCCTCGTGACACCCTGTGTCACCCTTTTTAGAGGGTGACACGGGCTGGAACGTCCTGATTGACTGTGGGTTAGACGTGGTGTGTCACCCGTGTCACCCTAAACAGCGAAACATTGTATGCGCGCGCGTGTGTTTTGACATAATAACATAAGGACAGTTTTTTGACATAATAACATAAGAACAGATTTTGTAGATAAGCTTAAAAGGGAACAGGTTGTACCAGGAATCCCTTTGACAGTAGATGAGGCCTTGGCTTCAATCGAAGAGACAGAGAGTTCGTCGGAAAGTGACAGGGTGTCATTAATTGACGTGCTTGAGGAGGTTCGTAGCCGGTATGCAGCTTATGCAAGTTAAAATGCATAAGAAGGCTCGGAAAATGCTTCTTGACATTTCCGATTATTATGCTGAGTATGGAGGCTTGTTTTTTAGAGGAATCAAAAACCTGTCCCCATGATTCACCAGTCGCGCTACAACATGTTACATTAGCTTTGACAGGTAATGCGCAACAATAAGTCACGTATACTGTCAAACTCTTTTTGGTTAGTATACGAAACGGTTATTAAGTATAGCGATGTACCTGATGCAATTTGGCAGACAGCCACATAGAATTCTTCATCGTTCTCCTGACATCGCTCTACGGTTAAAACAGCCTTACCCGTTTCAATATCAAACTCTTCAAGGTAACAATAATGATCGTCTTTCAACGTCGGCTTTTCCAGTTCCCCGTCTAACTCAAAAATGGTAAGCCGCCAAACAGGACTATTCGAACTACTGTCGCTCCAAACCGTTATAGGCCAATCATTGTCACTATATTCAAGATGGCGTTGGTATGAGCCGGGAATAGTTATTGTTATCCTGTCGATGGTTTCTCTGACCATTCCCCTTCTAAATCCTGGCTGGTTCTTGTTGTCCATGCGAATAGCAGTTTCAGGTATGACAGGCATCTGACCGTCCAAACGACATGTTTCACAATAGCTGTCGTAGGGAATGGGCAACAGAGGGGCAAGTGAGTAAGCGGTCTCAAGTTGCTTAATTACATACTTATTATTCTCCTTGTCTGTTTCACTTCTGTCAGATGGTGCGTAATAGCTATCCTCCCAAAGTACTTTCAATGCGTTGTTCCTGTAGAACGTCGCATCTTGCTTTTCATGGGGCCAAATGAAGAAGCGGTCAGCAAAGGCTTCGATACCATTGTCCTGTACAAACTGACTTATAGTGTTGATATTCCACAAGCCTGTGGGTGCAACTATTTTGGATCCTTTAATGACAGGACAGTATTGCTCTGTTGACCAACAAACAAAAATCGGCTCTGTTCTCTCTTGAACATCTTGCATGGCAAGTTCAACAAGCCTTTCCAGCCATCGGTGAAAATGGTTTGTGCATAACCTTTGGAAATCACGATTGACGGCATATTCTGAATTGTCTTCATAGGCAAGATCCTTTATCTCAAGGGCATCAATAAAATCGATTGCCGCCTTGTGGAATCCCGGCCCTGCAGGAGTGCTTTGAAAGTACCCTTCCACTTTTGACTTATGCAGCAATCCACCTTCCGTTACATGGAAATAAATCTCACCTGTAGGACATAGAGTAACAATGATGTCATCCTCATGGCTTGTACTTATTTTACAGGGATTGTGCTTTGCTATCTCAGTCATTTTTTCCATCAATCTCTGACGGCTCTTTATCCTCCCTTTAAATGACAATTCAATACTCATGGTTTGACTTTTTCTGATTCTATGTGTAGTTATTGACTGACCGGCTGCTTCATAAGCTTCTCCAATTGCGAATCGGGCATCTCCAACAGTTCGTCGGGCTTGTAGAATTTTGTCAGCATGATGGCGATGACCTTGTTGCCGTACAGGAAGACGAAGTCGTAGTAGCCTGGGGCAACCTCCTGGGGATGCAGGTAGAACGAACCCCATTGGTCGGCCTCTTCTGCGTCAGGGTCTCTGTTCAGCTCGCATTCCTGGATGTAGCCTGGGGTGTCGCCGTTCAAGGCGTTTTTCAGGTAAAAGCCCTGGTCGGCATTGTGCTTGAAGACCATCACCTTGATGCCCGTCTTTGCGCTTGCCTGCGGATGAAACTCTATCCATTCGTCGAGTTCAAAGACCGAACGGATTCCCTCGGCGGCGCAGGGTTTGTGGTTGAAATCTTCGCTGCCGCAACGGTTGCCAAACAGGCTCAGGCCGCTCATGACGGGCTGCTCGTCCTCCTTAAGATTGACGAAATAGAGTTTGCCAAGCACTGCATCAGCGTCGTTGCTGCCCTTGACTGTCGATAGCAGGGCAAGTACTGCGGTTAATAGTAAAACAATTCTTTTCATATACGTTCATTCTTTTTTAGTGAAGAGTTCGCGAAAGCTAATACAAATAACTTACTGCAATGACACAACTGCTGGTAGTCATTTTTACGACAGACCCTCAATCTCGCCGTCGACGATAGTGATGCGCTCGGCCTGCGGACTGCGAGGCAGTCCCGGCATGCGGAGCATATCACCGGCAATGGCAACGATCATCTCCGAGCCGCAGTTCAGGATGATGTCGCGGATGCGGATGGTGAAGCCCTCGGGCGAGCCGTAGAGGGTGGAGTCGGCTGAGAAGGAGAACTGCGTCTTGGCGATGCAGACCGGGTAGTGGGCGATGGCACCGTCTTCGTCGGTGAAGGTGGCGCGCAGGGCTTCCAGTTTCTTCTTCGCCGTCTTGCTGTACTCCACGGTCGAGGCGCCGTAGATGCCCTTACATACCTTTTCTATCTTGTCTTCCAGGCAGTCGGCCTCCTTGTAGGTGAAGCGGATGGGTAGCGGCTGTTGCCGCTCAATCGTGTCGACGACGGTCAGTGCCAGTTCGACGGCGCCCTCTCCGCCTCGCAGGAAAGCCTCGTTGACGGCAAAGCCCACTCCCAGGTCTTCGCAGTTCTTGCGTACGATATCTATCTCTTCCTCCACGTCGGTCTCGTGGCGGTTCAGTGTGACCACGACCGGCTGACCGAAGCCCTGCATGTTGCGGATGTGGCGGTTCAGGTTCTTCAGTCCCTCGGTCAGTCCCTTGGCGTTGGGCTCCTTGATCTGTTCGAGGGCTACGCCGCCGTGCATCTTCAGTCCCTGGGTGGTGGCAACGATGACCACCAGTCGGGGCTGGAGTCCCGTCTTGCGACACTTGATGTCGAAGAACTTCTCGGCACCGAGGTCGGCACCGAAGCCCGCCTCGGTCACCACGTAGTCGCTGAACGTCATGGCCATCTTCGTGGCGAGCACGCTCGAGCAGCCGTGGGCGATGTTGGCGAAAGGTCCGCCGTGAATATAGGCCGGTGTATGCTCCGTGGTCTGCACCAGGTTGGGGTTGAGGGCGTCGCGCAGCAGCACGGTGATGGCTCCTGCCACGCCGAGGTCTTTTACTTTGAAGAGTTTGCCGTCGGCGGTAATGCCCAGCACGATGTTCTCGATGCGGCGCTGCAGGTCCTGTTCGCTGGTCGCCAGACAGAGGATGGCCATCAGCTCAGAGGCGGGGGTGATGTCGAAACCCGTCTCAGAGACCACGCCGTCGCCGCGGAGGCCCGTCACCACGTTGCGCAGGGCACGGTCGTTGACGTCGAGCACGCGCTTCCAGAAAATCTCGCGCAGCGAGAAGCCTTCCTTCAGGTGCTGGTAGAGATAGTTGTCGAGCAAGGCGCTGATGGTGTTGTGCGCCGAGGTGACGGCGTGGAAGTCGCCGGTGAAGTGCAGGTTGATCTTCTCCATGGGCAGCACCTGGGCGTAGCCGCCGCCGGCAGCGCCGCCCTTCATGCCGAAGCAGGGCCCCAGCGAGGGCTCGCGCAGGGCTACGGCCGCCTTCTTGCCAATCTTGTTAAGGCCTAATGCCAGTCCGATGCTGACGGTGGTCTTGCCGATGCCTGCTTTGGTGGGGCTGATGGCGGTCACGAGTATGAGTCGGCTCTGGCGCACCTTCTCCTCGTCGATGAGCCTCACGGGCACCTTGGCCATGTATCGGCCGTAGGGTTCTATCTCTTCAGGGTTGATGCCCAGTTCGGTGGCAATCTCGTTGATGTGCTTCAGCTCGCATTCGCGTGCTATCTGGATGTCTGTCTTCATCATGTGTCTTAGTGTTAGGGTAGGGGTCTTTGTGATTTTCAGGATGCAAAGTTATGGTTTTGTTTTAACATATCCAAGAAAAAAGGGCAAAAGTCTTGCTCGTTTCTGATTTTTTGCTTACTTTTGCAGCCGTTTTAACTTAAAACTGACAATAGCAATGAACGAAAAAGAACAGAAGCAGCAGGGACTGCAGATAGAACTGACGCCCGACGTGGCTCAGGGAGAGTACGCTAACTTCGCCATCATCACCCACTCGTCGAGTGACTTTGTGCTCGACTTCGCCCGGGTGTTGCCCGGTGTGCCTAAGGCCGCCGTCAAGAGCCGCGTCATCCTGGCTCCCGAGCATGCCAAGCGTCTGCTGGCCGCCCTGCAGGAGAACATCATGCGCTACGAGCGCGAGTTTGGACCGATTAAGATTCCTAACCAGGAACCGCGCACCATTGCGCCGTTCGGACCCAGCAAGGGCGAGGCTTAACCTGGCTTGAGCCCTGTGACTACGAATTTCACGAATTACACGAATCTTCCCCCGACTGACGGACTTTCCGGCTGCCCGGGTTGAATTTGTGAGATTCGTGAAATTCGCAGTTTACACACATACGTGGAATGTGTGGTGAAAGATTGTTAAAAAGGTTATATATTATTAATTTCTGCCTAAGCCGCTAATTTTTCTTCTTTTTATATTAGGTAGAATCAGAAAATAGTTGTACCTTTGCAGCCCGAATTGCGTTTTCTATGATGGGCGCAGTGTGTAAATAGCTGAATATAAACAAAATAATATATAAACAAATAGTTAAAAGTAAAGTATCATGCCTACAATTTCACAATTGGTAAGAAAAGGCAGAAGGGTAATCGTAGACAAGTCGAAGTCGCCCGCTTTGGACAATTGTCCTCAGCGTCGCGGTGTTTGCGTACGCGTCTACACAACAACCCCGAAGAAGCCTAATTCGGCTATGCGTAAGGTAGCCCGTGTTCGTTTGACCAACCAGAAGGAGGTCAACAGTTACATTCCCGGCGAGGGTCACAACCTGCAGGAGCACTCTATCGTGCTGGTGCGTGGTGGTCGTGTGAAGGACCTCCCCGGTGTTCGCTATCACATCGTTCGCGGTACGCTCGATACCGCCGGTGTTGCAAACCGCACTCAGCGCCGTTCGAAGTACGGTGCCAAGCGTCCCAAGGCCAAGAAGTAAGAGCTGACCGGAGAAGGTCAGTTGGCCTGCCTTTATATATTTAAGGTAAAAAAGAAAACAAATCCCGTTTTGCTGGAGTGTTATAAAGGTTGAGTAAATGCTCAAGAGCGAGTGTTGAAGAACGTGCAAGAACAGCCCCCAAGCAGACAAAAATCATTTATTAAAAAACAAAATGAGAAAAGCAAAACCAAAGAAGCGTGTGATCCTGCCCGATCCCGTATTCAATGACAAGAAGGTGTCAAAGTTTGTGAACCACCTGATGTACGACGGCAAGAAGTCGAAGTCGTACGAGATTTTCTACAATGCCCTCGATACCGTGAAGGCAAAGATGAAGGACAACGAGAAGTCTGCCCTTGAGATTTGGAAGCAGGCCCTCGACAACATCACCCCCCAGGTGGAGGTGAAGAGTCGTCGTATCGGCGGTGCCACCTTCCAGGTGCCCACCGAGATTCGTCCCGACCGTAAGGAGAGCGTCTCAATGAAGAATATGATTCAGTTTGCACGCAAGCGCAGCGGCAAGTCGATGGCCGACAAGCTGGCTGCCGAGATTATGGACGCTTTCAACAACCAGGGTGGTGCCTTCAAGCGTAAGGAGGATATGCACCGCATGGCCGAGGCCAACCGTGCATTTGCCCACTTCCGGTTCTAATATTTAATTAAGGTAAAAAGACAATGGCAAAACAAGATTTGCATTTGACGCGCAACATCGGCATCATGGCCCACATCGATGCCGGTAAGACGACCACTTCGGAGCGCATCCTGTTCTACACGGGTAAGACCCACAAGATTGGTGAGGTGCACGACGGTGCCGCCACCATGGACTGGATGGCTCAGGAGCAGGAGCGTGGTATCACCATCACGAGTGCTGCCACTACCTGCTATTGGGAGTGGAACAAGAATAAGTATAAGATCAACCTGATTGACACTCCGGGACACGTGGACTTCACCGCCGAGGTGGAGCGCTCACTGCGTGTGCTCGACGGTGCCGTGGCCACCTACTCGGCTGCTGACGGCGTACAGCCCCAGTCGGAGACGGTGTGGCGCCAGGCTGACAAATACAACGTGCCCCGCATCGGTTACGTCAACAAGATGGACCGCTCGGGTGCCGACTTCTTCGAGACTGTCCAGCAGATGAAGGACATCCTCGGAGCCAACCCCGTGGTCATCCAGGTGCCCATCGGCGCCGAGGAGAACTTCAAGGGTCTGGTCGACCTCATCAAGATGAAGGCCATCCTGTGGCACGACGAGACGATGGGTGCCGAGTATGACATCGAGGAGATTCCTGCCGACCTGAAGGAAGAGTGCGACGAGTGGCGCAACAAGCTGCTCGAGGCCGCTGCCGAGTACGACGAGGCCCTGATGGAGAAGTACTTCGACGACCCCGCCTCGATCACCGAGGCCGAGATTATCGCCGCCATCCGTAAGGGAACCATCTCTATGGCCTGCACGCCGATGCTCTGCGGTTCGTCGTACAAGAACAAGGGTGTTCAGCCCCTGCTCGATTACGTCTGCGCCTTCCTGCCCGCTCCGGTCGACGTCGAGGTGATTAAGGGTACCAACCCCAACACCGACGAAGAGGAAGACCGCAAGCCCTCTGAGGATGAGCCTACAGCAGCCCTCGCCTTTAAGATTGCCACCGACCCCTACATGGGCCGCCTGGTGTTCTTCCGCGTCTACTCTGGTAGCGTGAAGGCCGGTTCGTACGTCTTCAACCCCCGCTCGGGTAAGAAGGAGCGCATCAGCCGTCTGTTCCAGATGAACTCTAACAAGGAAATCCCCATGGAGTCAATCGACGCCGGTGATATCGGTGCCGGTGTGGGCTTCAAGGACATCCGCACGGGCGACACCCTCTGCGACGAGGAGAAGCCCATCGTGCTGGAGTCGATGACCTTCCCCGACACGGTGATCTCTATCGCCGTGGAGCCGAAGTCGCAGGCCGACGTGGCCAAGCTCGACAACGGTCTGGCCAAGCTGGCCGAGGAAGACCCGACGTTCACCGTCCGTACCGACGAGCAGTCGGGACAGACCATCATCTCGGGTATGGGTGAGCTTCACCTCGACATCATCATCGACCGTCTGAAGCGCGAGTTCAAGGTTGAGTGTAACCAGGGTAAGCCCCAGGTGAACTATAAGGAGGCCATCACCAAGACCGTCATGAACTATCGTGAGGTCTACAAGAAGCAGTCGGGTGGTCGCGGTAAGTTCGCTGACATCATCGTCAACGTCGGTCCTGTGGACGACGACTGGGACATCGCCAAGGACGGCGGACTGCAGTTCGTCAACGAGGTGAAGGGTGGTAACATCCCCAAGGAGTTCATCCCCTCTATCCAGAAGGGCTTCGAGACTGCCATGAAGAACGGTATCCTCGGTGGCTACCCCATGGACTCGCTGAAGGTCGTCGTCGTCGACGGTTCGTTCCACCCCGTTGACTCTGACCAGCTGTCGTTCGAGATTGCAGCCCAGATGGCTTACAAGGCCGTCTGCGCCCAGGCCAAGCCTGTGCTGATGGAGCCCATCATGAAGCTCGAGGTCGTTACGCCCGAGGAGAACATGGGTGACGTCATCGGCGACCTCAACAAGCGTCGTGGCCAGGTCGAGGGTATGGACGAGGCTCGCTCGGGTGCCCGTGTGGTGAAGGCCAAGGTGCCCCTGTCTGAGATGTTCGGCTATGTCACCGCCCTGCGTACCATTACTTCGGGTCGTGCTACCAGCTCTATGGAGTACTCACACCACGCCCCGCTGTCGAGCGCCATTGCCAAGGCCGTGCTGACCGAGGTGAAGGGCCGTGCCGACCTGGTGTAAGAGTTTAGTATCATCTTACTATAAATCCCGGAATCGCCAGACGCGATTTCGGGATTTTCTGTGTAGAATAGGAGCAAACGGCTATCATTTCCGTGATTTGATAGTCGTTTCCTGCGTTTTGATAGTCGCTTAATAAGGGGATTTGGCTATATTTGCACAAATTTTTAACTAAATCTCATAAAAGTATTATGAAGAAACTACTCATCAAGCTGGCACTCCTTGCGGTGCCGATGTTGGCGGCGGCACAGACTGCCGACAACCTGAAGCAGTCGCTACCCTCCGAGTGGGGCGGCTGGCAGAACCTCACTTACGGCGTGACCGACATCACGGCGTACTCCAAAAGTCTCTTCACCATGGAGGTGGAGACCAGCGGCAAGACCATCCACCTGCTGTGGCAGGAGAACAGCAAGGACGCCGACGGCCTCTACCGCATGTACTACCGCCGCAGCGCCGACCTGGGCCGCACATGGGAGGAGGCCAGGCTCATCAGCACCTCGAAGGAGAAGCTCTACCGCGAGAACAACCACCTGCTGGCTGTCAGCGGCAGCAGCGTGTATATTCTCTGTCCGTCGAAAGATGCCGATAACCGCTGGAAGCTGCGCTTTGCACGCAGCACCGACGGCGGCGCATCGTTCACAACCGTCGACCTGGAGCAGTTTGGCACAGGCTCCGTCACGCAGCACCTCAACATGTACTACGCAGGCTGCGACGGGCAGACCGTTGTGTTCGCCACGCATCACAGTGACGGCAGTGGGCGCAAGGAACTGCGTGCGTACACCAGCACCGACGGCGGCCAGAACTTCCAACTGCTGAAATGGCAGCTGGAAGGCTACCCGTTCGGCGAACGTCGTACATATCCCAGTTTCCATCAGATAGCCGACCTTCAGGTGCAGAACGGCAAGTGGACGATGGTGTGCTGGGACGACGATAAAAGTACCAAAGTCCTGCTGAACTCGTCATCCGACGGCGGCAAGACGCTCGTCACGCAAAACGTGACACAGCGGGGTACTGGTAAATATAACTACTGGAGCAACATGCCCGGCTACCGTCCGCAGATGGTGATGCAGGGCAATACCATCGACCTCATCTACTACGGCAAGCTCGACGACGGCGATGAGGAAATGATTGTCTATCAGCGCTCAACCGACGGCGGACGGACCTGGGGAGAGCCAAAGTATCTGCCCGACAGCTATGACTCGGGCACGATGACCATCGCCGGCAAGGGCGACAACCTCTATGTGATGGGCTACCGCTGGACGGGCGAGAACGGTCGCTGGGGCCGCGTCACCCACCGCACGCTGTGGTACTCGCACGACGGCGGCAAGACGTGGCAGCAGCAGCGCCGCTGCTTCGACACCTACGAGCTGAACAACTCTGCCTTCCGCTTCACCATTGCTCCCGACGATGCGTCGGGCCGCCACGTCATTGTTACCGGCGAGCAGGGCTTCTACATGGAGACGAAGGACGGCTTCGAGACCGTCAGCCGCAACTTCCGCAAGGGCGACCAGTCGTGGGACCCCTACAGGGACAGGAACAACGAGGCACTGACCGTGCTCTACGACAGCGAGGGCACCGAGCACTGGTTCATGCAGTACAGCCCCCACCAGGCTGGTATCGCCAGCTACGACGGCTACTTCTGGAATATCTGCCATCGCCGTGTGGAGCGTCCCGAAGTCGCTGCTGAGACCAAGGAGATGGCTTACCACCTTTCCAACACCGTGAGGAACGACATCGTCATCCCCATGTCGCCCAGCATCGAGGCCACCAGCGAGGCCATCACCGTTGAGGCATGGGTGCGCTTCGACGACGTGAAGAGCGGCTTCGGCTTTGCCGGCCTGAACAACACCAACGCTTCCTTAGGAAGCTCGACCTTCATGGACGGCTGGTCCCTCGAGCTCTACTATCAGTCGGGCGGTGCCACGCCCGGCGGTGCAGCCTTCAACGGCTCCGTACATCCCGACAAGAGCAATGGCGGCGGCTTGTTCACACCATGGGACTACCTCATCCGCGAGATGGGGCAGTGGCACCACGTGGCCATGACCTACGACTCCAACGTCGCACAGGACAACGTACACTTCTACATCGACGGCCTGCCCTACAATAAGCGCACCGAGCACGGCAAGATTCTGATGGGCAACAACCCCATCCTCATCGGCCGCTCGCAAACGCAGAATGACGGCGACGTGCTCATCGACAACTTCGCCATCTACAGCCGTGCGCTGACGCTCGACGAGATTCACCAACACATCTTTGGCAAACCCGACGCCTCAGACAAGGACTGCCGTCTGCTGCTCACCTTCGACGGCACGCTGCGCGACCAGAGCCAGTACCATAACGACCCCGTGCCACTGATGGATGCGCCCCTCGTGGAGCACAACGGCATCAACCTGCCCAAGGCCGACTTCACCCTGACCAAGGACACGAAGGGCACCACCGTCTACGTGAACGACGTCACCCCCGACGGTGAGGTCTATTGGTGGCTCAAGCCCAGCCCCACGACGCTCGGTACCTACGACGAGAGCTGGAAGAAGCACGAGAGCGTGAACTACAACGGACATCCTGGCAACTACACCTTCTGGATGGTGGCCAAGGGCGACGGCGAGCAGACCAACGCCTTCGCGCCGGTGGCCAAGCAGTTTGCTGTCAGCGGCCTGAGCAAGGTGTTCCCCGCCAGCGCCGGCCAATATCCCTTAGTAAAAATCCGCATTCAGGGAGGCTACCAGCTGGACAACAGCACCAAGCCCCGCGTCCTGCTGAAACAGGGCGACACGGAAATAGAGGGCGACTGGGAGGTTGAAAATGGTTACGACGCCTCTAAGATTACATCGCCTGACGACCTGGCTCCTGCCTCGTTCAACCTGTGGGGTGCTCCTCTGGGGAAGTACGACGTCATCGTCGGCACCGACACCCTCAGCCAGGCCTTTACCGTAGAGCAACGCGAAGAGCCTGACGTCTGGATGCAGGTGAACAGCCGCGGGCGTATGCTGTGGAACAGGTATTGGGGCTTCTCCATTGACTATGGCAACAACTCGAGTGTGCCGGCTTACAACACGCCGATGTTCATCTGCATTCCCGACCGGAAAGGCACCGTTGACGTTCAGCTCGACTTCGACGTCGACCTGACCAATGACGCCTTTGACGACGAGCTGCAGCAGGCCATCAACCAGCTGGGCGACCACCTCATGGCGTATGACAAAGAGACGGGCGACAGCATCCGCATCTACTCATTCCTCGTACCCTATATAGGTCCGAACAGCTCCACTCACCTGACATTCAGGCTCAAGGCCGAGGGGGATGCCGATTCTGAAAAGCTGCGCATCACCTACTGGCTGGCCGAACCCTGGGGGCCATACGTCGACGACGATGAGGCAGCCAACGCCGCACGCATCATCGGGGAAGAGGATGAAAAGATGATCGAAGAATACTACCAGGACTGCAAGATGAGAAGGGACAAGACTGAATGTGTCCTGACCATGCTTGGCATGAGTTTCTTTGAGTACGGCTTCACAGCCATTCCATACGTAGGCTGCGGATGGAACGTGCTGAAAACCGTTGCTCAGGCAGTTCGCGGAAAGGACAGGAGTCTTTCGGCTTTTGGCGCCAACCTTGGCGGTGTGGGCTTTGCCTGTCTCGGCGATGCACTTGGAGGCCTTGGTATGCTCGTCAAGGCCGGTGTCGTCGTAGGCAATATGATATACGACCTTAAATTTGGCAACGGCAGTGCCTACGACGCCTGCATGAGAGGCGACCCTCACTGGCGTGAATGTCTGTTCGTGTACTCCCTTGACCCCAACGAGATGATCGGCCCGTGGGGACCTGACGACGACAAGCATTACATCCAGCCCATCCGCCAGATGCCGTATATGATAACCTTCGAGAACAAGTCGACGGCATCGGCACCTGCCAACGAGGTCTTCGTCACCGATACGCTCGACCTGACGAAACTCGACGCCGAGACCTTCTCGTTCAGCAGCTTCGGCTGGGCCGACACCACCTTCGTCGTGGGCGGCAGCCGGACTCAGGAGTTCACGCGCGACGTGAATTATAAGGTGAACGGCCATGACATCCTGGTGCGCGTCAGCGGACAGTTCAACCCCGCAACGGGCGTCGTCAACTGGAGCTTCGCATCACTCGAGGCGAACGGCAGCGAGCTGGCCGACGTGATGAACGGCTTCCTGCTGCCCAACGACCAGAACGGGCGCGGCGAGGGCTACGTCAGCTTCATCATCGACCACAAAGCCAACCCGGCCAACGGGTCCGCCATCAGCAACAAGGCCACCATCATCTTCGATGCCAACGAGCCTATCGTGACCAATACCTACACGAACACCTTCGACACCGACTACCCGACATCGAAGGTCACGAAGGCTGAGGAACCGTCGGAGGGCAAGCTCACCGTCACCGTCAGCGGCAGCGACCCGACCAGCGGCGTCGACCACTATACCGTCTTCGCCCAGAAGAACGGCGGCGAGTGGCTGGCCGTGGCTACTATTACTGAAGGCACCACCTGCACCATCGACGTCGAGAAGGGCACGAAGTACGGTCTCTGCGCCATCGCCACCGACCGTGTGGGCCTGAACGAGCCGAAGGACTATAAGGCAGAGACCGAGCTGACCACCAGCGGCAATGCTCCCGTCATGGCCACCTACGACCTCCGCGTGGCCGATGCCGGCTATGCCACCTTCTATGACTCCAAGGCCGACTACCAGCTGCCTGCCGGCCTGAAGGCCAGCACCGTCAGCGGCGTCAGCGGCGACCGCCTCACCTACCAGCCGCTCAGCGGCAGCATCGTGCCTAAGGGCACCGCCGTGCTCATTGAGGCTAACGAGAAGAAGGCCGCTACCTACACGCTGACCGGCGTGGCAGGCGGCTCGGCCGCCAGCACCGTCGGCACCAACCTGCTCCACGGCAGCGACGACACAGCCCTCACCGGCCAGGACGTCGCCTCGCCCGACGACTACCTCTACTACAAGCTGGCCTACGGTCCCGCCGGCACGTCGCTGGCCACGCAGTTCGGCTGGTTCTGGGGCGGTCCCGACGGCATGAACTTCAACATCAACGGCCACCGCGCCTGGCTTGCCGTGCCGAAGTCGGCCGGCGCCCGCGCTTACCTCATCGACGGTGAGGCTACGCCTGTAGAGAACCTGGAGCTCAGCACTGGCAATGAGGGCGGCAGCTGGACCGACCTGCAGGGCCGCCGCATCGCCATGCCCTCGCAGCCGGGCATCTACCTGAAGAACAACCGCAAGGTGGTGATTAAATAGTTATTCGCATTTTACAAATTTATAGCATTATGAAGACGATAAAGATTCTTTCCATAGCGTTCACAGTATGCCTGGCCCTGCTGGCGTGCGGCGGTGGCGACGGCGACGAGCCTACACCGACACCCACGCCGACGCCCACACCCCCGACGCCCACTGTCAAAGGGAAGCACCTGACGAAGGTCTGCAACATGCCCGCCGATGCCTCGGAGCAGCTGGTGGAGCTGACAGGCCTGACGTCAGAGGCCACTCACAAGGGTGGGGTAGCCAGGTGGCTCACCACGACGCTGCGCACCTACACCGGCGGCCCCCCCCACGTGGTGGTGGCCTGCAGGCAGAACTTAGAGGTTGCCCCCCGTGAGATAGATGTCACCTTCGTTGCCGCTAACGACACGCTGGTGCTCACCGTGCGCCAGGCTGCCTATACCGGCGGCGGGACCGACGTTGACAATCCTAACGGGACGTACACCGACCAGCCGGCCTATTCGCGTGAATATTGACTTCGTCTAACGTTAAATAGAGAAAAAGAGGGCGGTGGCGGTTTGGCCATTCGCCCACTTTTCCGTAACTTTGCACCACTTTGGCAGCATGAGGCTGCCCCATAGCGCGATGAAGACCAGAAAACTATTGCTGCTTTACATGCTTCTTGCAACGCTGCAGGCCGGCGCTGCCCACGGCGGTTCATGCCCGGAGGTGCGCATTGTGCCTGAGCGTCTGCCCAGTCTGAACCTGCCGCGCAGCGGGCACAACATCTTCTGCATAAACGGTGAGCTGACGGTGACGGGCGGGCACACCACCAACTTCGTGCCAACGCCCACTGCCGAGTACTACGCCGGTGGGGCGTGGCACCAGCTCGACATGGCCTACAGCCACGACAACGGCTTTGCCGTGGTCCTCGGCCCCGACGAGGTCATCATAGGCGGTGGGCACGCCGAGCCGCTTGGCATCGGACAGACCTTCATGCTGGAGCGCTACCAGCCGTCGACCCACACGTTCGAAGGCTTCGGCTGTCTGGACCGTCGGCGGGTGCTGACCAGCGCCACGCGGCTGGCCGACGGGCGCGTCGTCATCAGCGGCAATCACTATGCTGACGATGCCATCGGCTGCTACGACGGCCAAAGCCAGGTGCAGGACCTGGGCAGCGTCAGGCAGGGCCGCAGCAATCCCTACGTGCTTCGCATGGGCAGCGACGATGCTTTCATCCTTGGCGGGAACGACGAGCGCGACCGTCATCCTGACACCGTCTGGGTTGACCGCCTGAAGGGTGGCGCCGTGCGCGTGCCGTTGTTAGAGCAGTGGCGGCTGGTCTACACCGACCAGCCCTTCAGCAGCGATGCCTGCTGCATAGGCCATGACACCTATCTCCTGGCGGCAACCGACAACACCGGTCAGCTGGCTGTCTTCAGGATAGTCAGCCTGCAGGGCGAACCCGTCGTCTCGCTGTTGCCCACGGCCACTCCGATACCGATGCAGAGCCAGTGGGGTGCCATTGCCTACAAAGGTCCGGTCGTTGTCGACAGCGTGCGCCGGCGTGGCTACGTCATAGGCGTCGACAGCCTGTATCTCCGCCAGTATGTGCTGGCCATCGACTATGGCCAGCAGCCGGCAGGACTGACGCTCTGCTACACCGACCCGATGGAGCACGCTGCCATCACCATTCCCGTCGTCACGCCCGACGGCGACCTGCTGCTGGCGGGCGGCATCCCCGGCGACAACTACAAGCCGCTGGCCGACGTCTGGCTCTACCATTTCGGCACCGAGGCGGCTGCAGCCGCCGTCACGTCGTGGCAGCCGTGGCCGTGGGCGGCCGTCTTTGCTGCGCTGTCAGTAGCCTTTCTCGCGTACATTATATATATACGCCGCCGCAGTAGCAGACAGATGGTGACCGATACTGATACTGAGCTGCCGCCGGCAGCCGTCCAGGCCGACACGCCTCAGCCTGACGCTAAGGCTGCTGAGCTCATGGAGCGCATCAGCCGGCTCATGGATCAGGACAGGCTCTACCTGCGCAGCGACCTGAAGGTGCAGGACGTGGCCGTGGCCCTGCAGACGAACAGCAGCTATGTCAGCGAGTGCATCAACAGCCTCCGTGGCCAGTCGTTCTCGCAGTTTGTCAACACCTGCCGCGTGCGCCATGCCCAGGAGCTGTTGCGCCGCCAGCCCGACTTAAAGACGACCATCGTGGCCACCGAGTCAGGCTTCAGCACCGAGGCCTCTTTCTTCCGCAACTTCAAGGCCGTCGCGGGCATGACCCCTCGCGAGTGGCTTCAGGAGCAGCTGAAGCTGTTCTGACAAGGAGGCATTTTTCCACAATTCGTGCCAATTAGTTTCCTTTACTTCACAAAAAAAGTGCTGAAACGTTTGGCAGATTGAAAAAATAGTCGTACCTTTGCAGCCCAAAAACAGGAAAAAGCGGAGTGTCGCTGAGCAAATGACTCTTTAGCGGCCCCCTTACAAATAGTAAATTGTAAATCAATAAATCGTAAATTACAACAATGAGTCAGAAAATTCGTATCAAGCTGAAGAGCTACGACCACAAGTTGGTCGACAAGTCAGCCGAGAAGATTGTGAAGGCCGTCAAGGCCACTGGTGCTATGATCAGCGGTCCTATCCCCCTTCCCACCCACAAGCGTATCTACACCGTCAACCGTTCGACCTTCGTCAACAAGAAGGCCCGCGAGCAGTTCCAGCTGTCAGACTACAAGCGTCTGATTGACATCTACTCATCGACAGCCAAGACCGTCGATGCCCTGATGAAGCTCGAGCTCCCCAGCGGTGTTGAGGTTGAGATTAAGGTATAGTAACCTAATACCCCTATAACTGAAGTCATGAGCAGCACACCCTAACAGAGTGTGCTGCTTGCTTTTTAACGCCACGATGACGATTCTGCCTACGATACTCCATGCCCTCGTCGACTGCCTCTGCGTGGCCGCCGTCACCGTGCTCTACGGTGTGGCGGGAGCGCCCGGCGGCTTTCTGGGCGTGGTGCTGTGCTATAACGTGGCGGCCTTCCTCTCGCAGCCGTTCACCGGACTGGTCTGCGACCACGTGGGCCGTGCCGACCTGCAGCTGCTCGTCAGCGCACTACTGCTCTGCGTCGGCGTGGCCCTGCTGCCCTGGGCCAATGCCTACGTCGTGGCCGCCACGCTGGGATTGGGCAACTCGCTGTTTCACGTCTGGGGCGGCCGGGTGGTGGCTCTTGGCAGTGGCAACGACATGCGCCATCTGGGCGTGTTCGTCTCGGCCGGTGCCCTCGGGCTGGGCTGTGCTGCCGTGTGGCCGTCGGTGCTGCTGGTGGTCGGCTGTCTGGTGGGCGTATGTGTCGGCTGCTTGGCGGTGGTCTTGCGGCGGCCGCGTCCTGCCAGCCTAGTGGCGCCAGCTGCGCCGCCGCTGTCTGGCGGCTGGCTGCTCTGGGGCGGCGTGCTGCTGGTCATGCTCGCGGTCATGCTGCGCAGCTTCGTGGGCGAGGTGTTCGCCCGTGGCTTGTCGCTGGCGGGGCCGTCGCCACTGCTTGTCGGCGCTATGGTCATGGCGGGTAAGGCCGCCGGCGGCTTCGTCGCCCGTGCTGCCGGTTGGCAGCGGGCGGCTGCCGTGCTCGTGGTCGGCACCACGGCCTGTCTCCTGCTGCGTGGTCACGGCCTCCCCGTGGCCGTAGCTGGGCTGCTCATGGTGAATGCCACGATGGCCATCACGCTCTATCTTGCCAACCGGCTGCTGCCCGGCAGCGAGGGACTGGCCTTCGGTCTGCTGGCGGCCGCGCTCATGCCGGGCTATCTGTTGAGCCAGGTGGGGACCGATGTCGGCACCATGCTGCCCCGCCTGCTGTGGACACTGGTGCCCACGGTGCTCATCGAGCTGGCGGTGCTCTGGCTGCTGCTCGAGCGGCGCAGCCGTGTGCTGGCATCGTCGGTGCTGGTCAACGTGCTGACCAACGTGCCCCTCAACCTGCTGCTGCTCTTCTATGGCGTGACGGCGACGGGCGTCGTCGCCGGCGAGCTTGTCGTGCTGCTGTTAGAGTGGCTGTGGTACTGGCGGCTGACGCGGCGCCTGGGCCTGTCGTTCCTCTACAGCCTGCTCTGCAACGGCTTCAGCTTCTTCTTGGGTCTTCTGGCCCAGGTCTGCATGGCGTGAACTAAAAAACGGGCCGCAAAATTTGGTGCTTCGCCGCTTTCTTCGTATCTTTGCACCGCTAACCCATTAAAACATGAGACGCTTATGATAAGACAACTTTTAGACATTGCCCCGTGGCCCGACGACCACAAGCGCATACCCGTCATCGTCCGCGACACGGTAGACACCGTGGTGGACACCGTGAAGCAGGTCGTAGACACCGTGCCGCAGGATGGCGGCGGTGGCAGCAAGACCACGCTCATTATCGGCGCCATTGCCGCCGCGCTGTTAGCCCTCGGACTGATACTGCTGATGGTGAGGGCCGTGCGCCACCGTGAGGAGCAGCGCGTCAGCTTCCAGGTCTGACCTGACCCGCCGTCCTTTCCGCTTTTGCCTGCCGCTGTATGCAGAAAGATAGACTTCTATGCCGACTTCTGCGTAAGCGCCATTGAGTTTCCGAATTACATAAGATGTTATTATGAAAGGATGAGGTAACACTTTGAGGCAAAAAGGGGATTTCTTAGGCTGCTTTTATTCTAAAAGCTGGTCCTCACCGCTTAAAAGCTGGTGCTCACCGCTTTTTTCTTCAAAAAAGTTTGGCTATTCAAAATAAAAGCAGTACCTTTGCACCACGAGAACCCGCCAAGC
>OCTX012259829.1_pt1 | contig 24159 bp, 14 predicted proteins | sample 1539691 | NCBI WGS metagenome assembly OCTX01 (sample SAMN02144231, study PRJEB22623) | gut metagenome | biome: sheep rumen | host: Ovis aries | place: New Zealand
GAAATCAAGTCCGTACGCGATACTATCAAGTTCTATGAGGATGAGATATTGAACTACTTTAACGGACGAAAGACAAACGCATCAGCTGAGGCGCTCAACTCAAAGGTCAAATGCTTCCGGTCACAGGTGAAAGGAGTTAGAGACACCCCTTTCTTCATGTACCGTTTAGCAACAGTTTTGGGTTAGCGACTTACACACCCCCACAGGGTTTGTCGGTTGCGCCCATTTTTTATTATTACTAAATGCCATATTATTGTACATTAATTATTCATTATTCTCATATATTTAATCTCCCCTCCATCCTTCATAAACACACGTGCAATGATATATGGAATAGAGTCATCAAGGTTTTGAAGGAAATCCCACTGGGATCTTCTCATAAAGAAGGGTATTGAGTCTGCATTGGCAATGCCTCGTCTTGTCGTTTTAGCATCACAATAGCAGAATGGTTGACCATTCTTTGTAATTTCGAAATCATAGCAAGGCTCATTTCTGTCCCTGCTTGCCCAAACAACATTGAAGCCTTTTGTTCTTGGATACTTCAATAATAAATCCTTATACACGATTTCTTCTCCCAGATCACCTTCTTTAGAATCTGCGAATTCCTTGTCATCGATTTTCCCTGCAAGCAGACTTAAAGCAACTGGCAATTTCTTTATGTTGGCCACGATTAATTGTAACTCCTCATCGGATAGTTCAGAAGATGCTAAAGTTGCCAATGATTCCATCTTTCCACTTTGAGCTATGACCAAAGCCTGCTCTCGTTGGTTTTCTGTCAGCATGTCAACGATGAGAGTTGCACGTTTCGGATAGTACCAATGGAAATATGCTGCTAGTTTTTCTCTTGGCAAAGTAGAATTGTTAATCCAATTATACAAACTGTTTAAAGATGAACTTATTGAAGCCGTATTGCCCTGATTGCTGGCATATTGTGCTGATAGTTCTTTATCAATATCTTCTGCTAACATTTCCAAGGTGTACTCCTGGTTGAGTAAGATCAATCCATTAAAGGCTTTATCCAAGAGTTTATCTTCAATCTTGTTTCCTTTTACAGCATATAGAGAATCATAGATTTCTTTCAATTCTTGAGGAAGTGAATTGTCTGCATATATGCTTGTTGAGCATAAGTTTCCTGATTGATTTGGTAGTAGTTTGTGTTTTGAGAAGATGTATCTATCACATCCAACGAAATACTTGGCACATAGAAATAACCAAGATAATACTTCCGAAGGTGTCTTGCCAAAAGAAAATATATTATTTCTTTCTTCAATTTCCTTTGCGAAATCCTCGTAAGTGTATTTTTGGTCAGGAAACAAAGAAAAGTCTGTAGCATCAAACCATTGCTCATAATCTTCAGCTACAGGCAAACGGTTGTTGTTTAATAACTTACTATTATCGTATAAAATTGTATCTGGTTTGGATTCTTTGAAAGGTAAACAAATACTTGAAAATGATACGAACTGATTATCACCATTTACTACTATACTATGGCTCAGTACGTGCTGCTTGTATTTGGCTAAGTACAAATTATAGAATTGTTGATTTGATATTTGAGTGCCATTAAATTTCCTACACAGTCGAGTTAGATGGAAAGCATTTCTTATTTTATTGCTTTCAATATAATCAAGTATCTTGTCATAAAGGTCAATAGAGGCATTAAACAGTTTTCTATTAACTTCGTTAGAACTTGGTTCAAGTTCCACTCCTTCACGCTCTGTCGTTGGTTCGAATTTCAAACTATTCAACAAAAAAGGAACCCCGATTTCTTCCGTACCGACCAATGGAAGTCCGCAGAACAACCTTGACAATTCTTTAGGAAATGCAACTATCCCATTGTCTTCAATTCTAAAAGCAGAAGACACATCACCATTTTGGAAATATGCGAATCTCTGAGATAAAGTAACAGCGTCTGCGTTTATTGAAAAGACAATTTCGCTATCTGATTCAACCGTTCTTCTAATCTTGAATACGCCAACCTTAGCATTGTCTCTTTGGTCTTGAATAATAACAGACCGCACTTTAGGCATGAAACACAATGTATATGGTAGGGCATCGTATATATAGCCTAAATCTATTTCAGAAGAAGTTAGCAGAGGTAAATCTGGTAGCGTATTCCCTAATGGATAAGAAAACGATGTGTTAAAGCCATCTGTCATAGAAAGCTCTTGTAAAGATTCTTTAAAATCTTTCTGGGCTTGGGTGATTTGTTCAATCAATGCTTGTTTGTCTTTATAACAAGAGCGGTCTAACGACAAAGAGAACTTAAAACAGTTATTCTCATCATCAACACAAAGCCCCTCTATATTTAATACTGAAGATAGAATATGGGTAGAGACTAACCCCGTTCCAAACTTTCCTATATTGTCTTTATGTACTTCATCTTCTTGTTTGTTGGAATCAGGAGAGATAAGGTTAAGGACATCTCGAATACTAAAAGGTGCGCCATCATGAAAAAACGTGACAGTACTTTCAGTAACAATCAGTTTGACATTTACGGACTCATTATAATCACTGGCATTTTGAAGCAACTCCCAAAACCAACGTTTCTTTGTAGAGTTGATACGGTTTTTAAGTAATGAAAGTTTTTCAATCAGTCTCTGAGCAGGAATTGAGCGCAGTTGTTCGTTTTCTTCCTTGTCAACCTTATCTTTGATGTTAATCATAACACACAGAATTTAGAAATACAGATTTATGATTTCATTGTATGCATCAGTATAAAACTGATTGTCCAAACCCGCATTCATGTTTATCAAGAGGCAGAAGAGAATGCAGGTCAATTCGTTAATTAGATTTTTTAAAGATGTGAGAAAGGCCGACTTGTCTTTATCAAATTGTTGGGACTGCTCCTGCTCAATTTTCTCTGCTTGTATCTCTATAATATTTTTGAATTCTTGCAGTTGGCTTTTGTAGTTCTCCAAAAAAGAATCAACTCCCAAATTCTCAATTTGATTTAAAAACGCTGCTGCTTTATCCACTTCCATTGATGAACTAGCAAAGAATCCATTCTTATAATTGCGTATTTCTCTAATAGGAATCCCATCTATTGCAAAAGTAAGATCATCATTATAATAATGAAGATACACTCTTCCACCATACAGCGATACCTCATTCTTTTTATACTTGTATTGTGGTGAAAATATGAGAGAATCAACGTCTTCAAGATTGATTCCATCTCTAAAGTTCTTGCCTTTTATGGCTACATAGACATTTTCTTTCTTAAAAATTGCGTTCATAATTTGATGTGTTTAGAATAAATAATCATTATACATTCTTGTTTCTCTAAATGTTATAACTGGCGTATTATCCTTCAATGTTTCCTTGTTGATAATCGAATCATAAGGTGAGCCTTTTGGTAGTTCAAATCCATGATATTGTTCAGATTTCATGAAGAAGTCCATCGCTTCCTCATGATTCAAGGTCAATATGTTTTTTGCAGTATTTGCCATTGGGTTAGGTAAGAATACTATAAGTTGTAGCTGTTCTGAATTCGAATTGTCATATTTTGAACACAAAGATAATAATAAATAATGTAATAACCACAAAAACGTGTTAAATTTGTGGAATTTGAGTACAATTATCAAAAGTGCTACTAATGACGGCACTCTTTATTACTTTAGCCATCAGGAAATACGGGCTCAATCGAAATTACATAGGTTTTTGCGATTTTCCAATCTTAAAATATGCATATTTCTTTTTTTCGCCAAGACCTCCCGTCGTTTTTCATAAATACCTAAGTATTAAGGAGTTGTAAATCAGAAAGGCTTGAAAGACCTCCCGTAAGACCTCCCATAGACCTCCCGTAAGACCTCCCGTCTTGCCGACTTGGTTTTCGGTTGATTCTCTTCCAGCTCGCTCATTTCAAGTGTATCAGAGTATTGCTTTATCTACCATTTTTTGCGAACTTACACAAGCACCAACGGGAGGTCTTACGGGAGGTCTATGGGAGGTCTTAGGGGAGGTGTTACGGGAGGTCTTGAAAAAACTAACTCTTTGATAATAATGTATTTAACAAAAAATAGGGGAGGTCTTGCAAAAAGATTGAAAAATAGCAATTCACAATTAATAATTCACAATTCACAATTAGGCTATTTTACTCACCAAACACTGAACACTAAACACTAAACACTGAACACATTCTTTAGACGATGCAAACCATTGCTTTGTATGCTATAAACGATAGCTTTGTTTGTTATAAACCATTCATCTGTTACGTACAAATCAATGATTTGTAGCATATAAACCTATCGTTTCTAACCTAATGGCAGGCTATTTTCATTTTCTATCTCCATAGTATTTTTCTATTCGTATGTATTCTATTCTTTTTTCAATGAATTTTTCTTTGCAATATTGTTATTTGTTGAAAAAAATCGTATATTTGTAGTCCTAAACAAATTGGAGGAAATTTATGAAAAAGAGAAAATTATCGCTATTGTTAACGTTGTTGACATGCTTGATGGGAACACATGTCTATGCTTACGACATTATGGTGAATAATGATGACGGAATCTCCATTTATTATAATATAATCAAAAATGGAACGGAACTGGAAGTGACGTATTTGGTTGACCCCAATTACTTAATAGCTGAATTTGTTGAAGATGTAGTAAATTATAGAGGTGCTTTGAATATCCCCGAGACGGTTACCTATATGGGAGTGACAAGAAAAGTGACAGCCATCGGAGATTATGCGTTTTTTAAATGTCGTTCACTTAGCTCCGTGACTATCCCCGCCAGTGTGTCATTCATCGGCGAAAATGCCTTTTCGGAATGTAGAATTAGATCCGTTCACATATCCTCCATTGAAGCATGGTTTAATATTAAATTTGAAAATTATTATTCAAATCCCCTCTCAAGTAACGCAAAATTTTATGTAAATGGTGAAGAATTGGGGGATAATTTAGTCATCCCCGATGGCATTACAGCTATTAGGGATTATGCTTTCTTTGCTAACAATAATATTGTCTCGGTGACCATCCCCAACAGCGTGACATATATTGGAAACTATGCTTTCGCCTACTGTACGTATCTTGCCTCAATAAACATTCCCAATGGCGTGACATACTTTGGGAGCTATGTTTTCGCCCAATGTTATTATCTTACTTCAATAACCATTCCCAACGGCGTGACATCCATTGAAAGCCATGCTTTCTATAATTGTAGTGGATTAACCTCAATAACTATTCCCAATGGCGTGACATCCATCGGTAGTTATGCATTCTCAAATTGTAACCAACTCACATCAATAACCATCCCCAACAGCGTGACATCCATTGGGAGCTTTGCTTTCTCTAATTGCCTGTATCTTACTTCAATAACCATTCCCAGTAGAGTTATATCCCTCGAAGAGGGAGCTTTCCGTGGGTGTTTCAGGCTTGCCTCCATTGATGTAGAAAAGGACAATAAGGTGTATGATTCTCGTGAAAATTGCAATGCTATCATAGAGACCTCTACTAACAAGTTGTTGTTGGGGTGCGGCAATACGTTCATTCCTTCCACCGTAACATCCATCAGAAGTTATGCTTTTTCTGGTTGTTCCGCCTCCTCCATTACCATCCCTCCGAGCGTGACATCCATTGAAAGCTATGCTTTTTCTAACAGTTTTATCGGCTCTATTAACATCCCTCAAGGAATAACATCTATCAATGAAGGAACTTTCTCAGGATGTTACTTTGATTCACTGACCATTCCCAACAGTATTAAATACATTGACAAATATGCATTTCGTAATTGCCCTGATCTTAAATTCATAGATATTCCCAATAGTGTGATATCCATTGGCGATAGTGCTTTCCAGAACTGTAGTCATCTCGCCTCCGTGACTATTGGCGATGGTGTTACATCCATTGGTCGAGGGGCTTTCAGAACTTGCAAAAGGCTTAACAACTTGACTATCGGTAATAGTGTGAAGACAATTGGTGAATCTGCTTTTGGTGGGTGTAGTTTCCCCTCCGTGATAATCGGTGATAACATTAAGTCCATTGGTGAAGCCGCTTTTGCCGGAAACGAAAGTCTTAATTCCGTCACCATCGGCAACGGTCTTACGACCATCAGTGATTATACATTCTATAATTGCCCAAATATCGCCTCCGTGACTATCGGCGATGGTGTTACGTCCATTGGCAGAGGTGCTTTCTATGGTTGCAAAAGTCTTGCTTCCATGATAATAGGCGATAATATTACGTCCATTGGCGAGAATACTTTTTCAGGCTGCAAAGGGCTCACCACCTTGACCATCGGCAGCAGCGTTAATTATATTGGTTTGCATGCCTTTGAATTATGTGATGCTCTTACCACAATTATCTCCAAAATGGTGGAACCATGTGATTTGTATAATGAGTTTTCACCAAAAGTCTATAAAAATGCCACTCTCTATGTACCCCGAGGCTCGTATGCGGCATACAAGTCCAAGCTTTATTGGGGTAGATTTCTTACCATTAAAGAGGGTGATCCCAATGATCCTAATGGTATAGCAAATGTTGAATCGTTGCCTGCGTTGGTGCCAGGTGAAGGGGGAACATTGCAGGTATCTGGAGTGCGGCAAGGTTCTCCTATCTACGTTTATGACATATCGGGGCGTCTTGTGAGTTATGCACAAGCATCGTCTGATATCACTACCGTGAGAACTACGTTAAGAAGTGGAGATGTGGGCATCGTGAAGATTGGTGGGAAGACGATGAAAGTCATGATGAGATAATACAATACCGAACCTATAGATAAGATAAATAATAACCAAAGACGTTAACTAATATGCGAAAACTATTTGTCATTGCATTATTTGCCATTGCCCAAACCACGATGGCACAACGAACTCCCACGATGGGATGGAGTTCATGGAACACGTTTGCCCTCAATATCAATGAGGACTTAATCAAGCAACAAGCCGACGCGATGCACCAAACGGGGTTGCAAAAGGCTGGTTTTAAGTATGTGAACATTGACGACGGCTATTGGGATGGTCGTGGTGAAGATGGTCATTTGCGTCTAAACATGAAGTTGTTCCCTCATGGTATGCGTGCGTTGGTGGATTATATCCACTCGTTGGGCTTGAAGGCTGGTATCTATAGTGATGCTGGAGATAATACTTGCGGTTCGGGTAACAAACACGCATGGGGAATAGGTGTTGGCTTTGCAGGACATGAAGAGCAAGATTGTCAACTCTATTTCCGCGATTGGGATTTTGACTTTATCAAGGTGGATTATTGCGGTGGCAATCACATGCGACTCGACGAGCGTGAACAATACACGAAAATCTCGAATGCTATCAAGAATTGTGGCAAGAAAGATATAGTATATAATATGTGTCGTTGGGCTTTCCCTGGCACATGGGGCGCAGAGGTGGCTGACTCTTGGCGTACCACGGGTGATATCTATGATGCATGGAGATCGGTGAAAGGTATTCTTGCAGAGAATCTCTACCTTTCCGCTTATTGCCACGATGGTCATTACAACGACATGGATATGTTGGAAGTAGGACGTTCGATGTCGGAGATTGAAGACGAGACGCACTTCGGTATGTGGTGTATCATGGCTTCGCCGTTGCTGATTGGTTGCGATATGTCGAAGATTAAACCCGCAGCTTTGAAGTTGATGACCAATGCCGACCTCATTGCGTTGAACCAAGACCCTCTTCACTTACAAGCATACGTGGCTGACAAACAAGGCGAGTGCTTTATCCTCGTGAAAGACATTAAGAAACTGAATGGCAAGGAACGTGCTTTCGCCATCTATAATCCTTCTGATGAGACGCAAACGGTGAAACTTGACTTCAATACCATCGACCTTGGCGGTACGGTGCAACTCTATGATTGCATAAAACAAGCACCGTATGCCTACGACCAAGGACTTGTTACTTTTACCATTCCTGCTCATGGAACGAAAATCTTCCGTGCTAAAGGCAAGAAACGATTGCTACGTACACGCTATGAGGCAGAGACTGCTTGGTTGAGCAAATATCAGGAATTGCGCAACAATGAACAGGCAGAGACAGCTATCTATGGTACGCACGAGAATGCAACGGGTGGCTATGTGGCTCGTTTTCTTGGAAAGAGTGCCGATAATGATTTGCAATGGCAACATGTACGGAAGAAGAAGGCGGGTCGTTATAACATGACTATCGGTTGCTTTGCTGGTGAGGACCGTGAGATGGATGTGTATGTAAACGGACAGTTTGTAAAGACATTGAAGGTTTCTGCCCGTGATTGGAACACCCGCCAAACCGTCAGTTTGGATGTGAACTTGAAGAAAGGCGACAATGTGATTCGCCTGGCTAATGCCCGCGATTGGATGCCTGATATTGACGGCATGGAGATTTCAAACAATCGCTACATACTTTTTTGATTTTTGATGACATCATAAAAAACAACGAGCGACGAACTAATCATGTTCGTCGCTCGTTGGTTTTATGAATGTTGTTCTTAAATAGTCGTTTTCTTGGTACGATTATGGTTGATAACACTTTATCTTCGTTCCGTCGTATCCAACTGCCATGATATAAGCAGGATTTTCGGAAGTGTTCCAAACCACATTGGTATAAGTAGGAACGTAATCAGGACTTCCATGTCCGTAAGATGTGCAATGCAGTAATTTGCCATTTGCATCGTATGTCTCAAATCCCACTACATTCTTCCAATAGGAATGGGTAATCTTCACATTGTTTCCTGAACGTACGCAACCAGCATTGAGGGTGTTGCTAACAAGAGCAGCCTTGTCGCGGAATGCAGGCATATTGTTCACGTCGAGATAGTATAAGGCTGCTGGTGGCAAAGGATAGTTGGCAGCTTCAATCTCAGTCTTCAAGTTGTTGAGCATCGCTTGTGTGATGGTGAGTTGGCGTGTGCTATAGTCACCAATAGATGCATCTACCGTCTTGAACATACCCACTTTCTCGAAGTATGGCAGATAGTTGGTCTTGGTAATATGGCACCATTGACGCATGAAGTTCACTTGCTTCTGTCCATCGTCCATACCAGAGAGCGTCATCGTACGCATCTTCTCAAACATATCTGGATAAGCGTCAGGTTGAATACCTGCAATGCGCGTGTAAACCAACAATTGCCAGAATGGAATCAACGTACAGAATACGTCATTGTTGGCATGAGGAACGAATTGTCCACCCTTCATGATATTGTATTCCATGAAGTCGTAATAGCGGAAACCATTCGACTCGTTCTCCAATCTATGATACTTGTTAGGTCGCAACATGTGTTCCACGTATGCGGAATAGATGTTGTTGGTTACTTCGGTAAGACCAATCCACAATATACCGTTGGTTTGGTTCACGTGTCCAAGTTCATGAGCAGCACCCCAGAAATCGAAGTACGTGGGTGAAGTCGGGTCTCTCAACGCATTAACGGGAACGCAGAATCCATCGTTGCTTGCATGGTAGAGGCCACCACTCGTAGCCACGGTAATAACCGTCATGTGATTCTTGGGTTTGCGATTATACTTGTCAAGACCCATGATTTGATGCTCAAGTGCCACGATGCTATCGTATGTCTCTACAAGCCACTTACCATTGGAAGGACAATTTTGTTTCAATGTCTCCACGGGGAATACACCTTGGATATACTTGCCTTTGAAGTCCATGCAATCGCCTTTCGCATTCGCCAACAGTTTCACCCAATCGTTATTGGTGTCTCCACGCTCAATGTCGAAGTAACCATTCTCATCACAGTTGACGAAGTGAATCTTCACGTTTGGTGCGTTTTTATAATCAGAGGTGTAATAGTTGATATAGCCATTTCCCTTATGCTTGCAACTAATCACGTTGATACCATTGGTCAATGGATAATAGTCGGTGGTGAAGTCGGTAGGACCGAAGTTTCTTACTTGCAATGTAACGGGATAGTCACCGATACCTTCAGCAATCACCATGACATTCTCGCCATTCTTGAAACTGATACCCGTAGGATTCTCGTGGTTGTTGTAGGTATAGCTATTTCTCAATTCATTGATAAGGTCGTTGACTGGACGGTAGGCTTCAAACTCTCCTACACGATATTTGGTGGAATAAGTGCCTTCGTAAATAGCCGTGGCGAGATTGCGGATACCGTCAACGGCGATTTGATCGATTTGTTCTTTCGTTACACCATCTTTCAACTGAGTGCAAAGGTTATCGGCGAATATTTCGCTAACGATGTCGTTGAAGAATGAGTCTTTTTGATAGAATGCCATTTCAGCCACACAAGCGAAACCATTAGCACCGCTATTAACCGTGAATTGAACGGCTTTCACGTTGTCAACACCGTTGTCTCCGAAACTGATATACGATGAACTACCACTACCGCTGAGGTTCATGGTGCGTAAGGTAATCCATTCGTTAGAACCTTCCACTTGGTAAGAAACAACCACTTCCTGGAAATTACCGTTGTTGTTTCCGTCTTGGCGAGGAGTGTAGATGGCGTAATCAACGTGTGATGGTTCGTTGAGAGTATAAGTAAGTGTTACGGGGAAACGTGTCGTTGCTGAACTCCAAGGTGAATGATAGAACGTGCTATTATCACCATCGAATGAACGGTTGATAGCATAGCCCGACTCAGCTTGACTTGCCGTTCCGCTCTTAATAGTGATTTGTTTGTCAGAAGAGTCTTTTCCCTTTTGAAGAACAAAAACCATTGAAGAAGCTATATTGCTCACCTTATCCTTATACGTAGGATCTATTTCAATGTTGAGATAGGCAGAACGCGAGTTAAGATTGTAGTTGGGTTGGGCAAAAATGGCGATATTGCCGTTTTTCTGGAGTTTCCATGTCAACCAGTCAGCGTCGCTATGAATGTTATTGTAAGGATAGTTGCTCGAAACGGCTATCGTTGCGAAATCGTTGTAATCCAACGTAATGACTTGGGGAGAAGCTATGATGTTAGCCGTATTGTTCTCAGGTCCCAATTTCAATGTCTGTGCTTGGGCAACCGTGCTACACACGGTGATGAGAAATGCCCAAAGGAATATTTTAGATGCTTTCATTTCTTCTGTTATTTCAAGTTAGCGAATGACGATTTTCTTTCCGTTGACAATATAGATGCCCTTTTGAGATGGTAAACCTAATGTTTGGCGGCCCTGAATATCATATATACGACCCGTATCTATAGTGTTTTCGTTTTCAATTACGCTAATGCCTGTTGGGTCAATCACGTTGAATGGTTCTGTAGTCAGTGTAATGTCGGGATAATATCTGGATTCGGCACTGATAACAACACCAGGATGTGCTTTCAAGAATGTCAATTGACCGCTTCTATAGGTGTAGTCGGTATTGCTTTCAAGCGTTTCTCCGTTGGCATCTTTCATAGTCAGGGCTGCATTTACACCAGCTGTCCATCCATTAGTGACAAATGTTTCGCGCAAGGCGTATGCCTCGTTGATGTTGGCTACATCCATCAAGTGATAAGGACGTTGTGGCGTTAACTCAGCATCCATCGTATATTTACGTGATGAGTAATTATAGATGGTGGGGAAAGAGTTGAAGAACAATGCGTTATTGGCAAGGTTGACGTATGTGACATTGTCATAGACGCCGTTGGTCTTGTTTGCCCAAGTCAACTCTTTCAAATTGTTTCCTCCAGCAGAGATGTGCTGTATTCCAGGATTACCTGAGAAGTCCAGAGTCTCTAATTGGTTGTTGTCAACATATAAATTAAAGAGGATAGGAAGGGCGGGAGTGTTAAGCGCAACCAATTGATTGTTGAAAGCAACAAGGTCTCGCAGAGCCTTACATTTTGAAATGGAGAGCGAAGAGAGTTGGTTGTTTTGGCATAAGAATGTTTGCATGTTGGTCATGCTGCTCAAATAGGAAATCGTAGTCATGTTATTGCCTGCGCACAACAATGATTTGATGTTGCTTACGCCATTGCTCTTGAGTCCTGTAGATCTGAGTTGGTTGCCGCTGATATTGACATGTTCAATCTTCAGACTACCGATGGTGACACCTGCCAATTGGTTGTCTTGGCAATCCAAGTGAGTTAGTTCCGTACATTTCGACAAGTCGAGTTGGGTTAAAGCATTGTCCGAACAAAACAATCGTTTTAACGTTGTTGCTGCGGAAACATTCAGTTCTGTCAGTCCATCCTCACAAACATAGAGGGCAGTGATGTCTTTGTCGGTAGTGATGGTTAGGGATTCTGATTTGACAGTCACTTCCCTTAACTGACCGTTGGAAGCGAATGTCTCTGTTGTTCCGTCTCCCCAAGTGAGGTTGACAGACATGTCGCCGTTAAGTGCCAATGACAGCTTTTCACCAACTGCTTTGTTGGTTTTCATCGTTACCGTGCCAGCCAATGCACTGAATGAAAAGCCGAGCATTATCGAGATAAGCGATAACAAATAAATCTTTTTCATATTAATAGTCAAATAAGTTAATTCTTAGATTTGGCAAATATAAGAAAAAGACTTGACTTGTGCAAAGATTTATCCTAATTTTTCTATTAATGCAACAGCAAATGCTGACATTCCTTCTTCTCTTCCCGTGAATCCTAATTTTTCAGTTGTGGTGGCTTTAATGGAAATATCATCTTCGTCAATGCCCATGATACTTGCCATACAAGATTTCATGGCTGGTATATGGGGATTGAGTTTAGGACGTTCGGCGCAAACCGTCGCATCGATATTGCCTACGTGATAACCTTTAGTGGCAATCAAATCTACCACTTTACGAAGCAATATCTTACTATCAATATTCAGTGTTTCGGCAGATGTATCTGGGAAATGATAACCAATATCGCGCATGTTGGCTGCTCCGAGCAACGCGTCACAAATGGCGTGTATGAGAACGTCAGCGTCGCTATGACCTAACAATCCCAATGAATGTTCGATTCGAATGCCTCCCAACCAAAGTTCGCGACCTTCCACGAGTTGGTGGACATCATATCCCATTCCTACCTTGATGTTCATCGCCTAAACAAGTCTTTGATTCCGTCCATGTCGAATGCCAACGTGAAACGAAGTGTTTGGTCCAATGGATTGTTCTTTGCCGTTGAGATAACGTAACCTGCATCCAAAGAGAATACGTTCATACGGAATCCCGCACCGACGGTGAAATACTTTCTGTTACCTTTGTTCTCCGCCTCGTGATGATAACCTGCACGAATGCTAAATTGGTCGTGATAAGTATATTCAGCACCTACGCTCCATTGTATTTCTTCCAACTCTTCCTTGAAACCGTTAGGAGCATCGCTGAAACTCTTGAAAATACCCGTAATGGAAGACATATCGCTGTATTCAGAAATCACACGACTACGATAGTCTTCGGTGGTTTCGCCTTCTTGTTGCTTGGGAATGGTGGGAACAAGCAATTTATTGGCATCTGCGGAAATGGAGAAGCGATTGTATTCGTCAACGGGAATCATCAATGATGCACCCAATCGCATGTTCGTAGGAATAAACTGGCTTTCTTCATCACCGCTGAATGTAATCTTACTACCAATGTTTGAGATGTTCAAACCAATACCTAATTGACATTCACGACTTCCGATATTAATATAGTTTTGATAATAAGCAGACAAGTCGGCCGCAAATGCGGAAGCAGGAGAAGAGTCCTCCGAATAGTCGTAACGCATATCGGAATAAATCCAACGCACACCTGCTGCCAATGAGAATTTCTCACTGAGCATCAACGAATAAGCCACGTCAAGTCCTAATTCGTATGGCTTGATGGTCATGTTGTTGTCATCGGTAAGACTTGAACTCAAATACACTTCACCTAATGAGAAATAACGGAGTGAACTGGAAATGGCGGAGTATTCGCCAATTCGATAATAACCAGCCAAGTAAGCCAAGTCGATGTCGTTAACCAATTGACGCAACCATGGCGTATAGTTCAATGCTATTCCTGCACGAGATATAGTGAACGGATACTTAGCCGGATTCCAATGTTGTGAGTTTACGTCAGGGTCGGTAGCCGCTCCAGCGTCTCCGATACCAGCCGCACGAGCGTCTGGCGCAATGGTTTGCGAGATGATGGCGTAGTTAACGGGGTTGAACATATCCCGCTTGTCTTGTGCCGATACCGTGAGCGATACCGATAAGAGCATGAATACTGCCAATATTTTGAATCGTTCGTTCATTCTTTCTTCCTTTTGTTAGTATTGATTTCGCTAATACACTTTTATTTAACGAATATCTTGCTTAATTATTGCTTAGTATGACAAGTTTCTTAGCTTTAGTTGCCTGACTGCTACCGTCACTCGACAATCGGATGCGGTATAGATACACGCCTGTATTGAGTCTTCTGCCTTCGTCAACGGTGAGATTCCAGTCGATGGTATATGCATTGGAAGTAGCCGCACCGCTCTCTGAATGCGACCAAAGCAACCTACCGCTCATGTCGAAGATGTCAAGCGTTACGTCAACGTTGCTTCCCATTCGGTCGTGGGTAACGATAAACGTTGTGGAGGTCTTTGCGGGATTGTTGGTGCAATTCACGTTGAGGATATTGGGTTCCAATCCTCTCACTACGTTGAAGGTTAGTTCGGTGGTAGATGAATTGTTCAGAATGTCCCAAGCCCTGAATATCAACTTATGAGGACCAACCGTCAGTTCAGGAATGTTATAGAATGTCTTTCCGCTGGTGAAAGAACCGAAGTCAAATGTGAAGTTCCCGTTCAAGACGTATGTCTTTGCCATTTCACCGTCGATAATCAGTTCCATATCATGCCCGATACCGTTTCCTGCCGCATTGATTCCGTCTTGGTCAGTGATTTGCGCAACGAAATAAGGTGTTGGATTCACGTCTCCGCCATTGGTGAAGGAAGGAGAATTCAGGTAACAATAGATAGACGGACCTATTGAATCGGTTCCGGAAATATCGCTTCCACCGATGGTAAAGTTATTGTTTGCGCCATGTGCAAGTAGTGTATGCGAGTTGTTAACTGCATGTATGTTAATCAATCCATCCTCTCCGCTATAGTTAATGTCTTTTGGAACGGCAAACGAAATCGTAAATTTTCCATTGCGCACGCTATCACTACCGTTGAAAAGAGTTTTGGTACGGTCGTAGTAAGTAAACGGTTCATCAGCCATTTCTTCTGGCGTCTTGTCGTTTTGCTTACAAGTAATCAATTCCTTGGAGTCTCTGACAGTCAAGGAAACGCTTCCGTTGAAGTTGTCGCCATTCTCTATGTGTCCCGTAATCTTGGCTTTCGAACCAGCCTTCATCGAGGCACGAACCGAAGATGAGTTGGCGGGAATGCCATTGATAGAGTCTATCACCGCCTTCATGGTTGGTAAGTTTAGGGATATGGCTGGGTCACCCAACAACGAATATTGTAATTTGTTGTCTGTTACGTCTTTACCAGTGGTTATCATTTCGTTTTTCGCAAGCATTTGTGCCTTTCCCAATGTGTTTTTCTTACCGTTGGGAATATCTAATACGTGTTTGATGAATGCCTTGTTTATCACTTTGTTGTAGTTGGCATAAACGGTACGGGTAGTACCGAAGAAGGCTACCGCTCCACCTTTGCTGTTTAGCACGGCAGATTCACCAATGGTTGATGAAGAACCGTCCCACGGCATGATGTCGCAAGATGCGGTAATCCACAAGGGAAGGTTGGCGTTGTTGAATGATTCGAAGTCGGTAAGTCTTAACACGTTCTCGTGCGACATTTGGTCTTCTCGTCCATGTCCGGCATAATCCATGATTAACGCACCATTGGCTTGGTATTGCTTGATTTCCTTGGAAGCTTCGGGGTAAGTGTTTCCCGTTGAAGATGATTCACGTTTGTAAGCATCCCACATCACCTTTTTAATAATATAGCCAGGATGTGCGGCTGAGGTTTCTTCCGCCGCTTCGTTTACATCGTTCATGTGGATGTTCTTATTGCCGTCGTCGCCCATGAAAACCAACATGTTTTGCCAGGAACCAGCATTGGCATTCTCAACATAACTAATGGTTTTGTCTACCATGATTTTCGCTTCGCTTTCCGTGGTAACGGGGAATCTACCTACAGCCATATCCAACTTGTCTGAACTCATGGGATTGGTACCTTCACCATCGTCAAGCAAGGCGTAGAAACCATCGTCTACGTAACAATGGATTTCGTTGAATGAGTTCTCGCTTTCATAGCAGAGCAAGTAATCATCGGGAGTAGCGGTCTTCCAGTCGCTTGTGTTCATGCGATTATCCCATGCGCCATCACCGAAAAGCAACAAGTATTTAGGCATATCGTCCTCTTTTTCTGCTCGGTCGTACAGCATTTTCAAATACTTACGATAAGCATTGGCATCAGGTGTTCCTCCGCCAAACTCATTGATGAGTTCATCGGCTGGAACGATGCGAACGCGCAAATTGTCGTGCTTAACATGGAAATCTGCCAATCGTTGTGCTTGTTTCAACAACTTCTGCGAGGTTGGTATGATGATAATCATGTCGGCAACACTATCGGCATGGTGGTCTTGGTTGACGATATTGTAAACGTATTCTGGTGTTGGAAATGCAGAAGCAAGTAGATTGGGGGCTGCCTTGGCTTTGGCTAACGTGATGGAAATGTAGTCAAGACGAATGGGGCCACCTTTCAAGCAAGTGATTTTCACTTGGTTGCTCGCTTGTACTTCATTAAGGGTAATGTTTGTCGTACTCTCGTTGCCTTTGTCGTAACTTCCTAAGGTAATTCCCATTGTTCCCTTGTCTTCCCCGTTGACTTCTATACCAACTTGACTATTCGTTCCTGCCGATACGGCAATGCTCATTCTTCCAGAGGTATTGGTTACGGATGAATTAAGGGTATAGGTCATCGATGAACCAAGATTGATGGGGGAGTTCTCAAAAAGGTTTCTGCCACCGTGAAACCATGAAAAGTTGTCTACCTCATGTAATATGTGGTAATCGTCGGGTGATGGGTAGAATGATTTGAGGAATGCGGTGGAGTCTACCGTTAATGGTGTGCTGTCGTTTTGGGTAATGAAATAATATCCGTAATCGGAATAAGGATTCCTTGTGCGAATAGTGGTGGTTGCTGTACTCCAAGAAACGGGACCTTTCGCATAGAATAGACGCTTGCCATTGACGGTACAAGTGGCTACTTCTTTGAGATCGTCGTATTTAATGATGTCTTCTTCCGTAAGTCGCTCGTTTTGCAATGTTCCGCCATAACCGTAAATCTTCACCTTATTTAAATCGTTGAAGCCTGCCTGACGGATAAGTGCGTCGGTGAGTTGGTAAACACCTGTCGATGGAACCCTAATTTTCGCCCAATTTCCTGTTGACAATACGGAGTGGGCAACATAGCGTGAGGCTGCCGATGCCTTTTTCGCTTGCAACTTGCGTACGGAGCGTTTCAATGGCTTCGCTTCTACTTTCAGCATGAAGCTAACTAGTATCTGGTATTTGTTTTCTTTAAAGACCAACGGACAGAAACTGATTTCCAAAGAGGCTTTCTTCCTGCTGATAGATATGTTTTGGTTGATAGACGGCATTTCGGGAAGAAGCGCGCCCGAAATGGAATTGTACTTCGCAATGTCGATTTTTGACATTGCGATAAATTCTGGATATGCTATCGAAATAGAGTAGGTGGAATCTTGATAAGCTTCACCCAATGGAATGGAACAGGTGAAGCGCGGCAGAATGGAATCTATCTCCACGTCTTCTGCCGAGAGGTTATAAAACTTCTGCGCGCTTGCTCCCAAGGTAAGCACGAGAAGCAACCATGTTATCAAGAGTCTACGTCTCACTACGTCTTTTTCTTACTTACAATTAAAATCAAGTACCTTGCGGTCTTCCAAATAACCTTCCAAGTGGTCGTCGATATGAACAGGACCTACTCCTGCTGGTGTTCCAGTATATAGGATGTCGCCTGTCTTTAACGTGAAATACTGGCTGATAAACGAAATGATTTCGTCTACCTTGTACATCATGTCGCTCGTACAACCTTCTTGAACGGTCTTACCGTTGATGTCCAAATGGAAATGGATAGCCTGAATGTCGCGAAACTTCTCCATGTCTACCCATTCGCCAATGGCAGCAGAACCGTCGAAACCTTTGCAGAGATCCCAAGGACGACCTTTCTCGCGGAGTTTTTGTTGCAATTCACGTGCGGTAAAGTCTATTCCGACCGTCACGGCATCGTAGTAGCGATGGGCGAAACGCTGGGGGATGGACTTACCTAAACGACAAATGCGCACCACAACTTCCGTCTCGTAATCTATCCTTCCTAAATGGTCGGGGATAAAAAACGGCTTGCGGTCTTTCAACAACGCGGAGTCTGCTTTCGTGAATATCACGGGCTCCTCTGTCTTTAATAACGTACCATGCAACTCTTTATTGTGCAAGGCATAATTCATTCCGATAGCAAATATCTTCATTTTTGTAATTATTTTATGAGTAGTTCGGGATTTTTAGAGAATTCAAGGAGTTCAGACATTCATCTTTTTTCCATGAATAAAGAAAAGCATTTGCCTGAACTCCCTGTACTCCTAAACTTCTTGTAACTCCTTTTATTCTATTCGCTCAAGATGATTCCCACCAAATTTACTGCATCTGAAATGTTGATGTTGCCATCTTCATTCAAATCTGCTACATCTTCATAGAATACATCTGGCGTGTTTCCTAATATATGACCAACAAGTGCCACGACATCGGCAATGTTTACCAATCCATCACCGTTGACGTCGCCTAACTTACGTTGCGCAATTATTTCTTTGTATAGAACGGGATATTTCTGTGTTCCCTTGTAACAACGGAAGCACTTTACGTTAACAGCATTATTGTATTGGAGGTAATAGTCAGAAAAACTAACGTTCTTGATGTAAGCATTACCGTTGGTGAATGAAATGATCCATTCTGTGCCTGCGCCAGATGCAGAGCCTTGAATTGCCAAGCTGTTGGCGGCGGAAGGCAATGCCAAATAACTTTCACCATCCTTGATGAGCCAATTACCATTGGATGACTGTTCCAAAACCAAGACATTCGCAATATTGCTAACATTGTTGAGATTGATCTTCTTGTCTTCAATGATAACATTGCCCGACAATCCTCTGTTGTTTTCATAACCGGCGTATGCTACAGGTGTGGCCTCATATACTAACAAGTAATTCGCACCTGCTTCCAAGTCGTCAGTGCTGGTGATTTTCTCATAAACACCCGTGAGTGACACTCCTCCCTTTTTCATCACAGTAATGGTATAAGTAGCGGTTGCGTCCTTATAATCAGTATTACCTGCGAATGTAGCGGTAATAGTTGCTGTGCCGGGTTTCCCGATGTTGACAGTTCCTGTGCTCTCATCAACAGATGCAACTTCTACATTGCTCGTCGAATAGATGATGCCTGTCAGATGATAGGGATTGTTCAATGTGGGAGCATCGAAATCATCGCCCTCTTCCACCTCATACGTTGTTGTCGTGTAACTAATATTAGGATCTGCACGTAGGTCAATATCTGCCTTGACATATAATATGGCTGGACTTTGGTTTGATGTGTAATTGAGGAAGCGTGGACTTGACGAATTGTATTGAATAGTGCCGTATGTGTCATGTTGCACCACATATCCATTCTCAGTAGAGACAATATCCCAGATTTTTGATTCTGAAGTTGTCAACGAGAGTGACTTCTCTGAACTGGTGGACACATATTTGTTGTTTACTTTCAAAGAATAGGCACCCGAAGTACCTCCTAACGTGAAGATTGAGGCGGTAGAATTGTCATCGAGTGTGGCGACATTTCCACTGATTGATACATCTGTCTCTGTGAAAATCTTTCCGCTGAAAGCCCCAGCTGCTTTGCTGTTAGCTACATTGACAAGGATATATTCGCCACCGATAGTGATTTGGTTGTCGTTTGTCACCTTGGCAAAGGTGTTTCCAGATACCACATAGTTCTCGTCAATAGTATAAGTGACAGTAATTATAGAGCTTTGGTTACCATCTTTCTCTGCGTATGCTTTGATGGTTGTTGTCTCTGTGACGGGAATAATAGTACCTGGGGTATATGTGTTATAACTGCCATCACCGATGGCATAATAGATAGTGGCACCAATAGTAGCAGTGGTAATTGTCACGTTCTGTTCTGTGGCGTATGTGCCACCAGCAGGGGAGAACATGGGCTCTGATACAAAGTCTGACGAGCCATCGTAGTTGTCATAGCTGAATAAATCGCTCTTTTTATCACCCCAGATATAATCTTCCAACCCTGGATAATCTACGAAGGGGTTGCGGTTATTCTGCATATCTGATGCTGCAATAGCATTGTTGCGAGCTATCTCTACATCATCAATTGGGTCTAATTTTGACCAGCGCATCAACATGGTGAGATACCAACTTTTAATGCCAGGATAGGTGTTGCCGTCAAAGACTTCGTTTGCTATGGCGTTGTTTGCCCATCCTGAAATCTCGTCTTGATAGCATGTTGCCATATAGAAATAGATACGTGCAATATCACCCTTCACTTCATCGTTAGGCTCAAACACTTGTCCAGTGTATCCTGGTGTCTTGCATCTTCCCCATTTGCTGTAACCGTTTATGGATGAGCCAGAAACAGTTCCCACCTCAGCCAAGATGTTATTGCTGCGTTGACCGTTGAGTTTTCCATCTGCGGGAACTACGTGAACAATGTCACATTTTACCTCCGCACTTGAACCAAACCAACTTTGTGGAACCAAATGCTCACGGTTATATAAGTCGCCTTCTTCGCTATAATTACCAGAACAGGGACTTCCTGGTTCATAATTTGTGGCATTGGAATACCAGTCACGAAGTTTACCGTCGCTGCGCACGTCGGTTTTCTTGTAAGCGTTGATTAAACCATCATATTTTCCGCTAATCATTTTTTTGTTTTTTGTGATGATGGAATACATGGCGGTCTTCAATGCTTGGCCACTCTTGCCATTTGCGGCTTGGTAATATGTTCTTGAGTTGTTGGGACCTTGTGCCCATGCGGCAGAGATGACCAACATGAACAAGCAAAAAAGGGAGATAGTCTTTGTTTTCATAATGAATAGTTTTTGGTGATGTATTGTTAGCTAAAAAGTCCACTAAAGGCTCGCACATATATATAATATATAATGTACGCGCGAACCTTCAGTGGACGTTTATTATCGTTTAATAGACTTTTTATTATTCATCCCATACGCTACGGCTTTCAGCAGGAGCAGCTTCCTCTTCCTCGAAGAATGCACCCTTACCAAGCTGACCGTCACCAATTTCATCATGGAGACTCATGGCTGCCATGATTACTTCGTCAATATTTACCTTTGCTATGCTGGGCTTCAAATACTTTTTCATATCTTCTTGTTTTATAATGTTTCTGAATGATATTGAGAAAATTACTTAATCACGTACTTCTTGCCGTTTACTACGTAGATACCCTTCGTTAAGTTCTCAGAGTTAACGCGTACACCTTGCAAGTTGTAGATAGCACCGTTGTTAACGGCAACCTTGCTAACTGCATTGATACCAGTAGCTTGGCCTGCGAATGCATAGTATTTAGCAGCAGCTTCATCTTCAACTACCAAGTAAGCTTTATGAGCACCGTTAGTGAATGCGGCACCATCAGCAGCTCCAAAGTAGAAACCAACCAAGTCTTCACCATTGATTTTCTTAACGGTCAACTTGTAGTATTTTCCACCACCAGTAGTTTCTGCGGCCTCGTCAGAACCTTTCAGTGCGTTGTAAGGTGTTGGTTCAGCTGTGGATTCTGTGTCAATCGTAAATTTATAGCTTCCTGCGGCTCCTTCAAGTACAACAGCTTCGCCAGCGGGAATAGTCTGCCCTGCTTCATATATGGTACCTTGTTGAATTTGTTGCTCATTAACGCCGAGAACAGTAAATGCTGTTACTCCTTCGGGAACAACCAAAGCCTTGTCGCTATAGTACAATGTAGCATAGCCAGCGTAGCTGATGCTTGCGGTAATAAATTCAGCATCTTCCTTAGCCTTTGCGCCGATGATGTGAACATCTGTCATATATGTGGACTTACCAGCAATTCTGTAAACGTAGATGCTTGACAAACCTGCGAGACCATCACCTTTCTTCACGGTGTAAGTCAATGTCTCCTCTGCATTCTTAGCGGAAAGAGTCAATGATACCAAAGGCTCACCATCCCTTGTGGGATACAAAGAAAGACCACCGCCATTGCTTGTTGCATAAGCACTGATATTGATAACATCACCTACTTGGAGAGGTCTTGATGGCTTCAAAAGAGCGAACTTAGAACTTGTACCGTCAGCGGCTGCGTCGCCATCACACTTGTAGCCATATCCGCAAGCGGCTAAAGTTGATTCCTCGCGCTTGTCTGCACCAAAATAGATGGTACCATTACCAGCTTCCAAGTCTTCCTTCACGGCATAATTCTCATTATCCATAGAGTAAGTCAAGATTTCCTCATACTCAATAGGCTCAACGCTACCGCTGTTAAGAACATCCAATACGATGTAGAAGCAGAGTTGGTCACCAGTGTTCTGGAAGTTAAATTGGGTCTCCTCACCGGTCAATGGGAATACGCGAACATCGGGTTCTGTGGTGGCAGAAGCACCCATAGGAACATCCTTGTATTGTGTGTCAACGTCACTAACGACTCTCCAACCACTTACTCTACCTGGAGTAACACTATTGATATAGCTATGGAATGTGATTCTTGTTGCGGAAATTCCCTCTGGCAAATAGAGAGTGTTCTCTGCGCCATTGGAAAGTTTAATGGAAACATTGTCGTTGATGCGACCACCGTTTGACCATGCTTTTTCAGAGTTGTTCAAAGAAATAGAATAACCCTCGGCTGCATCTTTGCCAACTAAAGTGGAAAGACCATTGACTGTCTGAACATCAAAATCCTCGTATGTCAATACGATGGTGTCGGTAGCATCACCTTTGGAAACAGCAGTGACATCTGCAGAAGCCTCTGCAGAAGAGTCGCCACGTGTGGCGCGAGCGTATACAGTACCATCTTCAAAGAGGGTAACAGGAATTGTATAAGGAACCCATGTCTCGCCATCTAAGCTGTATTCGAGAGAAACGTTAGCTGTTTCGCAAGTAATGGCAAATGTTCCGTAAACTACGTTGACAACAGGAGCCTCAACGGTTACACCTGCCAACAATACCTCAACAGTAGCAACCTCAGAATTGGTGTAGTTTTCACCATCACCAAGGGCAATAGCTTTCACGATAGTTCCATCTTCAACAGTGAAAGGCTCTTTATAGACCTCGCCGTTGGTTGCGGTTGGATCAGAACCGTCTATAGTGTAGACAATGGAAGTAGTATTTTCATCGGCTGTAATGGTTACCTTGCCTGTTTCGTCGTCAAACGTGATGACAGGAGTTTCAAGAACATCAAGGGATTCGCCCGTGTATTCAACGCTAATGTAGAAAATTCCACTTTCGCCACCACCTCTTGTGATAGAGTGTGCACCATCTTTGACATCGTTGAGTGTGTAAATCCTACAGTTTCCCGTGCCAGCTGCTGCACTTGAAATTGCTAATTCTGTGCCATCGAATTTGATGGTATTGCTACTCCAAGTGGATTGAACGATAGTCACCTTACAAGTTGCATTAGATGTAAAGTTCACATAAGTGGCACTTTCCATCTTAAGACCACTGGTAAAAGAAATACCAGCATACTCAGCACCATTAAACTTACTGTTGAAATTGTGCTTAGCAGAGTTCCAACTGAAGTAACCAACAGTACTTTGTGAATTACTGCCATTGAAGGAAATCGTGTAGATGTCCTGTGCTTGGCTTGCTGTGCCCATAAACACTGCCAGCAGTGATAAGAGCAAGAAACGTAATTTGTTGTTCATTTGTTTTAATTTTAAATTATTAATAATATATCTTAGTTCTAAGTTCTTCGTTTGTAGATTATTCAGATTTACACTTAATTGTGCAAAGTTAGTGTTTTTTTTTAATAAATGCACAATGATAATCAATATTTTACACTATTTTTTTGAAAAAAAATAAAAACTGGATGTTTTTTCGTTTTTTGGAACTTAAAAACCGCAACTAATAGTCTTTCATCTTGATAATTTTGATTTGATGTCTTACCCCAGTTCGGGATAAGGAATTCTAAAACGTGAGATAGACGAAATCTTTGTTGTGTGTGACAGATGTGACAGATAGATATATAACTTGCGTATAAGGAAATCATTTAGTCTCGGGGTAAATAATAGGTTCATCCGACATTTCGAGTGATATAATGACAAGATAATGAAGAAAACCGCTGAACATTTTGTATATTTGAATAACCACAAACAAATG
>OCTX012124949.1_pt1 | contig 24158 bp, 23 predicted proteins | sample 1539691 | NCBI WGS metagenome assembly OCTX01 (sample SAMN02144231, study PRJEB22623) | gut metagenome | biome: sheep rumen | host: Ovis aries | place: New Zealand
AATCTGTTACTCTGTCTATTATTATCTGTCCTTTTGTTCTTCTGTCTAAGGTATTATGTTCTTCTGTCCTTATTATCTCCATCTAGGCACGAACAGGTAAGAGCAAAATAACCAGATGGCTTTCAGTATCTTCATCAAAGAATATTTGCCTTGATGGTATCAACGATATACCTCACATCATCATCCGTGACGTAAGGACCAGCAGGTAAACACATACCCACTTTAAACAACGCCTCACTCACGCCATTAACATACGCAGGCACATCCTTGTAACAAGGCTGCTTGTGCATCGGTTTCCAGACAGGACGAGCCTCAATATTTGCTTTATCGAGCGCTACACGCATGGCTTCCACATTGGAATTAGGCTCACAATCGGTATGAGCAGATGCAGCAGCATGGATGACACCAGCTGCACCACCTACAGCACCTGTCACGATGGTCTTATAAGCATCCTCCTGTCCCTTTACCTTCACACTCTCATCAATAGTGATGGTGCAAAGCCAGTAATTAGAGTCATAATCTCCATTATTGGGCTGAGAGTGAACTTGTACTCCTGGCACATCAGCCAACAGTTCCTCATACATCTTCTGCACATGCTTATGGTGAGCCAGATGGTCATTCACTACCGTCATTTGTCCGCGACCAATACCCGCACAAATGTTTGACATGCGGTAGTTATATCCAATCTTCTCGTGTTGATAGTAAGGATAACTCTCACGATACTGTGTGGCATACATCATGATCTCGCGCCACTCATCATCATTGGCAGTAATCAGTGCACCACCGCCAGAAGTAGTAATCATCTTATTGCCATTGAATGACAGCACACCATACTTACCGAAAGTACCCAGCACCTGACCTTTGTAGCGAGAACCGAATCCTTCAGCCGCATCCTCCACCACAGGAATCCCATACTTATTCGCAATCTCCATGATGCGATCAGCCTTATACGGCATGCCATACAGCGCCACAGGCACAATAGCCTTTGGATATTTACCCGTCTTCGCCTTACGGTCTTTGATAGCCTCCTCCAGCAACTCTGGGTCGATATTCCAAGTATCCGGCTCCGAGTCCACAAGCACAGGTGTAGCGCCTAGATAAGTTACAGGGTGAGTTGATGCACAGAATGTAAAACTCTGTACTATCACCTCATCACCAGGCTTCACACCACAGTTCAACAATCCCAGATGCACAGCAGCAGTTCCTGCAGACAATGCAACGACGCGTTTTCCCTCACCTACGAAATCTTCAAGGTCTTTCTCGAATCCATTCACATTTGGCCCCAAGGGCACAACCCAATTAGTGTCAAAGGCTTCCTTTACATACTTTTGTTCCATTCCGTCCTCGCTCATATGAGCCAGACAGAGGTAAATTCTTTTTCTTTCAGACATATTGCATTCTTAAATTAGTTCTCCATTATATTCCATTTTCTTACCAAGTACAGTACATAATATCATTTGTATATCCTTCACAAACGAATAATGTCTGTAGTAATAGCAATTCAGTCGCACCTTATCTGGATAGATAACCGTATCATTGTACTCTACGGCTATCTCCTGCATAGGTCTAGAATCACCATCCTTCTGTTTCTGAGCCACATACTCAGAAATCATTTCATCCTCAAGACGATATTTGAGCGTGGCTGGCCCAGTTATTCCTGGTCTCAATTTCAGTACATCTCTGTCATCGCCTGTTAACTTATCTGCATACCCTGGCACATCAGGACGCGGCCCAACAAAGCTCATATTCCCAACAAGTACATCCCACAATCCAGGCAGCTCGTCGAGTTTATAGTGACGTAATTTAGCACCAAAAGGAGTAATGCGGCTATCTCCAGCCACGGACACAGTGCTACCATTATGCTTCACCGTCATCGTCCTGAACTTATGACAGTCAAACAACTTGCCACCCTTACCCACTCTCTTTTGTACAAAGAACGCAGGTCCTCCAGGCATTTTTATCTTCACCAGTATGGCCACAATCAGCAATACCGGCCAAAGAAATAGTAATCCTATAAATGCTACTACTCTATCAAATATAAATTTTATAATCATTAATAATGAATCTTTAATCGTGAAGCATTAACCACAATTCATTCCCCTCTTACTGCACTCTTTATTCCATTATACATAATATAAGGAAAGAATCGCAATGAATCTAATGGGAATATCCGCACATGTCTTATAACATCATTACATCTGCGACCCATCGAGCAAACTTTACGAATCAGATAAGGATACTTTTCAAAATAGCTCATATCCCTATTGTGCCCCATGTTTCCAACTTCCATGATAAACGCACAGATCTTATCAGCCTTTCGTTTCCATTTCTTATCAGGCGAATACATTGGCATTGTCTCAGAAGGCATCCCTAGGTATTCCACAGCAAAAGCGCCAAATGCTTTCCATTCTGTTATCAATCCCATTTTTTGAATTCGAGATTCCAGCAACCCTAAATCCAGCTTTGAGTGATACGTCCAAAGTAATCTGCACCAGTCACAAAACTGTCTCAATCCTAATCCTTCCTTAAAGAAATGTTGTAGCATGTGTGTAAACACATACACCACATCTTCGTCAGCATTAGGTAGGAACACCTTTGTATTGCCATTCATCCACGACCGAGCCTTTCCTTCAAAGAAAATAGCTCTCTTTATCTCATCAAGCCCTTTTTCTATTTTGGATGACAAGCCACTATACAATGACCCATGCAATTCCACCACAAAGCTGTTGATAGTCATCCCCAGATGCTTCTCTCTGACATATTCTCTTTCAACTTTTGAAGCAATAGGGACTAACAACTCTTTTGCTCGCTTATAGTTATCCTCATTCAGAAACAGGTCTACGTCACCACAACACCTCCAAAGAGGCCTTTCATAGCATTGTGCTATTCCTTGTCCTTTCAATAAAAAGGTGTAAACATCCGCCCTTCGCAGCTTCTCAATGAGTCCAGCTATGAATTTATTCATCGCCAAATTCTGCTGTTCCAGTATCTGCACCTGCCCAATCCACTGCAACAGCAGCCCCTGAGGAGGTTTTACACTTGAATGCTCAATACCCGCCAAGACGAGTCCTATTACGGATTGCTCTTCAGCCAGCTGGTACACCTCACCCCAATCTAAAGAAACCTGAAACTTGAATCATGAAGCCAGAAACTCATCACGTTTTTCCCACAGTCCTGCTTTTACTAATGCAAAGAATGTATTAATGGAAGATTCGTGTATATTCGAACCCATTCGTGTTTACTCGAAAAGAAATAACTTTAAGGTTATCGCTAGGGGCTATCTTTTTGTAAATGGTAATTTCAGTATGCCCACAAGGCTTCCCCACCCATATGAGAAGTGCAGGACAAAGAAAGTAGCCAGCAGGTATAAAAAGTTCAAATGCTTTTGCATTGCAAGTTTAGCACTTATAAAAGATAATAAACCTGTATATGCCAGCAATGAAGCTAATGTAACTAATGCAAACGGCCACCAAACAAATGCCAACAAAAGCGGTACGATGAGCGAGAGTACAAAGAGTAGCGGAATGAAATGCCGTATTGATAGTGATGAGAATAACTTGGTGTAATATACTGTCAATATATTCCATTTACCATTGCCATAATTATTCTTTGCCAACGCCTTCCATGTCTCTCGAGCAAGATAGGTACAATATGTATCTGGGAGAATATATATCTTCCCACCACCACGTAGAATACGCTTGTTCAATTCAATATCCTGATTGCGCACCAAACGTATATCATACTTACCGTACTTCTCGAAAACCTCCTTAGGCCAGCAGCCAAAAGGTACCGTCTCGACCTCCTGTTCATGATCTATGCCCGTTCTAAAAGTAGAATTACCAACACCAAACTTATTTCCCAACACTTCGCGTATAGCAAGTGTTTGGGGGGTCTTGTTCAGGACATCCGTCTTACATACTGTACCAACATTGTCCGCATGTAACCGTTTTAGGCCGTTAACTAGAACAGAGAAATAATCCGGCTGATAAGAGGCGTGTGCATCCAAGCGCATAATAATGTCGCCTTTGGCCGCATCAATACCTCGGTTCATAGCACAAGGAACAATCTTATCGGGATTATCAATAAGACGAATAAAAGGATGTTGAGCGGTATAGCTCGCCACTATATCCCTTGTTTTGTCTTTACTCATACCATCTACCAACAGGATTTCCAAATCATCCTTTGGATAATCCTGCTGAAGAAGAGAATTGAGGAAATGTGCGATATACTTTTCCTCGTTATAAATCGGACAAATTACTGATAACATAAATGATCCACTTTCAACCTTAATCTTTTTTATCTAAGATTCTACAGGGCACACCCACAGCTGTTTTTCCATCAGGTATCGATTTATTCACCAACGTCATGGCGCCTACTATTGCGTTCTCACCGATTTCCAAATCATTACGAGCAATGATGCTTGCCTTCATTCCAATGTAAGCCCCATCTTTAATGACAATACGATTATGACCTTGATTTTTACCATGAGCCGCAAAATAGACTCCATACGAAACAGTAACATTGTTCCCTATTTCCATCAAATCATAACACACATCGTCCAGATAGCAATGCATGCCAATAAAAACATTCTTTCCTATTTTGTACCCGCACCACCTATAACAATTTACGCGAAGATTTGTAAATGGTATTGTAGGTATTAGAACTGCTGAAAACCACTTTCTTATTGGCTTAAAAATGATTGTCCATATTGAATAATAGCAATAATATGGAGGTTCGGTCTTTTTAATTTTCTTCCAAAGCCATGACAGCACTGTATTCCTTTTATTCTCGATGTGCCATACTCCATCCACATTTACTGGCCGAGGTTTCATTCCAACATTATTTAACTTCTATTATTAAATATGCTCCTCCACACCACGGAAATGTACATTAAGCTCATGGAGATGTTCCAATAGGGTTCCTAGGGGCGTTCCTTCAGTCATCTTAGCGAATGCATTTACATCTTTAGGGAAGCACTTGCCACCATAACCATACTTACCATCGGGGCCAGGAACATAGGTATGGGTGTCGTTAATATAACCAGACAGCAGCACACCGGTATGCACCTTGCGCCAATCAGCACCCATTTGCTCGCAATACTCACGGCAGGCATTGAAGTAAGTTACTTTATAAGCACCAAATACATTGTGCATATACTTGGTCAGCTCTGCCTCCAACGGTGACATAACTGTGAACTTCTTACCAACAAAGATTTTGGTAAGCAGGTCCTGTGCACCAGTAAACACCATTGTCTGTTTTCTGAAATCCTCAATGAATGTACGCTCAGTGAGGAATTCGGGCATATAGCATACCTGATGTCCTGTTTCCTTGGAGAGTCTGTCACTAGTGCCAGGAAGAATAGTGGTACGAACAAATACTGGCACATCAGGGAGCTTAATAATAAGCTCTTTCATCAGTGTCAAATCCTGCGTTCCATCATCCTCGGTAGGTACGTGAATCTGCAAGAAAGCAATATCAATATTACTCAAATCATCATTATAGCCCTTATAAGGATCACTAATGAACAATTTACACTCAGGGTTGTTGTGCTCCAACCAATCTTTGAGGGCTCCACCTACGAAGCCACATCCTATAATACCAACGTTAATCATTTTTTATTTATAATTTATTACTTTTTCTTTTGGTGATATATTCCTTTGTGGTATAGTTCCTTATTTCTATATTGTCTTTTATGTAAGCAAGAAGCGTTTCAAAGGCATTGTAGTCGTAACAGAAACGGTCAGCACCATATCCTCTTTCCCCTCGTTTCAACACACTATGGAACATTAAAATAATGGCATCTTCTTTCCCTGCTTGTTCAATAAAATACTTTATCTGCTGCAAACTTGTATGTGAATGTACCGTTGTTGAGAGAACAAAAGGCGCATTCTCCTTTCGGGCATCTTCTTTCATAACAATTGGAGTCGTATCAGAAGGCAGCAGTGTCATTTTATTCAAATACCAATAAAGATTCTTGCTATGTAAATACCTGTCTAACAAACTGTATACAGAATACAACAATCCTTCACGACGGATCTGGATTCCTGAACGGACATAACCAAGATTTCCCTTTTTTACCAGATCCCAAACACCTTCGTCATTCTTGTTCTCCCAGGTTATATGACTAGCAGAACTTGCGAAGCCAATTCCATCTGTGTCTATCCCCCATTCCTTCATAGCCTTGATATTGTCAAGGACATCTTTTTGTGTATTCAAATGGGTATGACCATGACATGCAATCTCCACCAGTTCTGAATCATAACATTCCTTCACTTGGTCAATCGTCATCGCTTTATCATCTCCACTTGGGAAGGAATACCCTTCTGGATGCACCACAAAGTCTGAGATAACATTCAGTGTCGCCTTGATTTGATACTTTTTCAAAAGAGGAAATACATTGGTATAGAAATCTTTTCGAGAATCGTCAAACGATAGTATAACGGTTTTCATATCCCTATAATTTAAATTGTTCCATTATCTACGTGAATATTCTGTCCAGTGATACTGCAAGCCTTGTCTGATAACAAAAAAGCAACAGTTTCAGCAACAGAGTTTATGCTAGTCGCGTCCTTTAATGAGGTACGTGCATAAATCTTACTACGTTGTTCTTCTGTCAGAGTTGAACTCATAGCAGTCGCCATAAATCCAGGTACTACACAGTTAGAACGAATACCCATCACGCCCCATTCCCTAGCAGTATCCTTGGAGAAGGCCTCCAAAGCCCCCTTGCTAGAGGCATACATAGCCAGACCTTTATAACCGGTATGAACACTGATGGATGAAATGTGAATGATGCAACCCTTCGTTTTATGCAAAAGCATATTTCGGATAGCATACTTCGTAATCATCATCGGGGTGAACACATTTACATCGTACATAGCCTTCAATCTTTCAAGGTTTAGGTTCGTCACAATGTCATCATATGCCACAGCGGCATTGTTCACATAGCCGTCCAAAACAATGTCATTGGTAATAAACTCCTTGAACACGCTCTTGCGTGCACCCTCCGAATCAGAAAGGTCAATGCTCTTAAAAAAGAGCTTGCCAGCATATTCAGATTCCAATGCTTTGAACTCATCTGTATGCGAACGAGCCACACCATATACTGTGTGACCTTGTGCAAGCAACACCTTGCAAATCTCTAAGCCCACGCCTCGTGAGCAACCTGTAACTAATATATTCATATCTAAACTCTTTTCATTTTGCCTGTTCGGGTTAAAGAGATCTCTTCAACGAACTTGATTCTGCGAGGCACCTTGAAGTCTTGAAGCTGTGAACTCAGAAATTTCTTGATGTCAAGTTCTGTTAAATTGAAGCCGGGTTCCAGCACAACATCTGCACAAAGCACATTACCAAGAATGGAGTTGGCCTTGCCATAAACCATAGCCTGACGAACTCCTTCAATGTCCTGAATAGCCACTTCCACCTCGCCGGGGTTTACCTTATAACCACCCACATTGATAAGTTCATTCTTGCGACTTTTGAAGCGGAACAGTCCTTGGGCTTCATCCACCCATTCAATCAAGTCACCAGAATGATAGTAATCATCCGTGAACTTAAAACTGTCAGAACTACCAAGCAGTGATTTATGAATCAGCAACTCATCATCCACCACCTTGAACTTATCCTTGATGACCTCAGGAATCTGGAAGCAATCCCCCTTTGCGGCAAACAATGAACCTGCCTCCGTAGAAGCATAAACATTGTTAATCTTTGCATTGGGGAAAATCTTCATGATGCTGTCATACAGGTGCTGGTCTGACTTCTCACCACCCAATGTCACACGAATCACACTCTCGTATGCCTGCTCATACGGAAGGAGCAAACGATAGAAAGTTGGAGTGGCAGAGATATGGGTAATGCCTTTCTCACGAATCTGCTGATAGACATACTCCCGAGGCTGATTGAATACGTTCACGAGGGTATTTTGGTTCTCAAAAGCCTGAAAGAACACCTGTAAACCAGCCATATGGGTAGGATTATAGGCGTAAGCCCATATCTGTCCCTTATAGCGATCGCCTATGCGAACGGCACGTGTTAAAGTGGCAATGCTATGCACCACCTTCTTGGGTTGCCCTGTAGTTCCAGAGGTGAAGATGGTAATCTCAGACTTTGAGTTCTGAACTGCAGCCACCACTTCATCCATACTTTGGAAAGAAGTTGGCACAATGCTTTCAGCCACATTCACCTTGCTTTCATCCAATCCGTCAATCTCAGAAGGGTTGATGTCAGAATCAAGCAAGACCAGCGGCTTATTAGAGGCAAGGGCCTTGATAAGGTTTACAAAGTAGGAGAATACGTCCGAAGTCTTGTAATATGGGTAATAGTTCGTACCCTCATTGAGTGCCCTCAATAAGTCCTCATAACCGTATTCTCTCCTGTTGTCAAATAAGAATGTCATTACTTCTCCAACTTAGCAAAGATTTCTCCCACAGTACTAACTAGACCGTCTTCGAAGATGTCAATGTCAAACTCGTCCTCAATCTTAACAGTCAATTCAGCTAAATCAAAGGAAGTGAGACTCAGATCTTCCCTTAGTTTTAGTGACTCTGACAACTCATTAAGTAAAGACAGATTCTTTGCTGCTCTGATTTCATTAATAATCTCCAAAAGATTGTTTTGAATTTTTGTTTCCATATTACAATTATGTTAAAATTACATCTGCATATCCATATCTTATTCTCCAAAGATTAATATCACTGGCATCAATATACTTCTTTGATTTATCCTTGAAAGCAATATGCGCAAAACCATGTTTTATAAAACCAAATGTACGTAGTTTCTTTCCGATGTTCAAATTAGATGAAGCTAATTCAATGATATCAATATTTTTGGAGAAAGTAGATAAAGCCAATTTATATATATCATCCTCTGACAAAATACTATCATCAAAAGTTCCCCATTCGACTATTGCCCCTAATAGGATGTTTTTCAGTTTACCGCCAGCACTTTCGCGGAAACGTTCTTTTGTCATAAAGAAGCCTACAGGCTTATTGTTTTGGTATATCGAATAAAAAGATTGTATATTTCGAGGTTCATTTCGGAAATTATAGTCCAAACACCATTGTAGCCATTCTTTGTCATGAATTTCCATATACTTATATTTTCCATCAAGAGTAATAGTATCAACCCAATCTGGCACAATATTCTCCTTCGACAACTTAAATTTTTTGAATTTACTCTTAATCCTAACTGAATTAACAAATGACCACAATTTAATACCAACATTAGGTATCAATGAGAATGTTTTTAAAACAACGCCCTTAAGTCCCAAACTATTTAATATAGAATTAGCTCTACATAACAGCATATATCTTGGGAACTCCAATACATGATATCTCCAAACTTTATAAAGTGGTAATGCTTGATCTGAAATTCCAGAGCATATAACAAATGGATAATCGGTTACTTTTGTGTAATATCTAAATAGGTCTGATCCTATTGCCAAATGCTGAAAACGTTCATCAACATCTAACGCAGAACAAGATTGAGCATAACTTTCAGTATCATATGCCCTAACCTTTGAGGGGAAAAGCATTTCTCTACCTACCACTACGCCGTCAACCCTGACCAAAGCCAACAAGCAATCAGATAAGTTCGTCAAGTTCGGATTATGGAAGAAGGCTTCTTTCCGGCTTTCACCTAAATATGCCGCAAGTCCATAATTATCGCATTCTATACTAACACCGTCTTTTATTTCTTGATATGAAATATACTGCTGTTTTATATCCATAATGTTTTTATTCAATAATGCGAAGCGCATCAATTATCTTCAACCTGTTTCTGCTCTTTTTATCCCTATAACTTAATAGAATCGAACCATTTTGCTTTGGAACAAAACAAGATTTATAAGGGAAAATAGCAACATCTTTTATTTCATTAGGCATTTCAACTTCTCTAACAATATTCCAATCAGTGCCTACTCCATTATTTCTTGTTTCATACAATTTCATTCCACCACCTGCTAGCTTTGACTTAAATAAGAAAAGACCGGCAAGTTGTTTTGAATCTGTATTCTCTTTTTGAATGTCTTTTACTTTTGTAATACCAATATGCCAAAGATAGTAATTATCCGGTGCTCCAATAATGCGATGTTCCATTAAATTACTAATAGCGCTCTCAGTCTTAGTAGAAACCAGCGAATACCTATCATTTAATGTTGAAACATAAAAAACCGTCAGTTCTCCTTTTTCATTATACAACATAGCAGGAGAAAGAATCTTGTCATCAACACTATTCAAAATTAGAACAGGTTTGCTCCAACAATTGTTCGATTCCGAGTACTGAATTTCCCAGACAGTTTGTTCTTCTATGTTCCCTTTTCTTTCTGACTCTCTATAATAACAGTAAAGGATACCACTATTAATAGCAAAACATGGATCTGAAAGGTGGATGCCCTGAGTATGTTTATGTTGTATTGCGATAGGGCCTTTAGGTACTTTTAAATGACTCATGTCGTCACCTTGATATATACAAGGATTTTCATATTCTTCCATTCCGTAGGGATATGGAGTAACCGCAAGCCAATACTGCCCCCCGAAATAGGCAATATCAGGATGCACCAATTGACCACTACCATCGAAAGTTTCTAATAAAAAATCTCCACTTTTTTCGAATTCAATTTTATTTCTATTATATATAGCTCTTGCCACTAATAGAGGAACAAAAACATTCAAATAATGGCAGGTATGATAAAAAAAAAGGGGAGGATTTTTGAGAGAACTCAATAGATTACATATTCTTTTAAATAATAACATCATTATGATAATTCTTTATTACCTTTTCATATACACCTTCCAAAAGTAGGTAATTCTTTTTCCAGTCGTACAACTCTAATACACGTTCACGACCTGCTTTACCCATCTTATTTCGCAAGGATTCATCTTTTAATAAAGAAACAAAAGCATCTGCCATAGTTTGAGGGTTCCTATCTTTCAATATTATACCAGTCACACCATCTACGACAACTTCTCTAGGTCCTGGGCAATCTGTTACTACAACAGGAACTCCACACGCCATTCCCTCAACAACAGTGACCCCGAAACTTTCTTTCTTAGAACAATTGACAAAAATATCGCTATCTCGTATAACATCAGGCACCTGTGAATTCGGTATAGTCTCATAAAATGAGATAGAATCTTCCTTACCCAAACTCTTAGCCAAAGCAACAAGCTCATCTTTTAATGGACCTCCGCCATAAATTTTTAATAAAGGCTTAATGTCTAGCTGTTCATATGCCAAACTAAAGCCTCTAATTAACAACTCAATATCATAAATCGGCTTAAGATATTTTACAATAGTTATAATCGGCCTATCATGTTGTATTCTATTTAAACTAGGGGAGAATCTATCAACATCTACACCAAATGGTGTAACTGTGATTTCACGATTGGGATCATTTAAGACCTCTCGTGCTGCGTCGGCCATAGCTTTACTAGTAGATGCAATAGCGTCTGCATAATTAAGTGTTCTCCTAAGAATTGTTTTTTGAATCCATCCAGAATTGGGTACAGTAAAAATATCGTGACCATAACAATTTAAGACAAGAGGGCGTAATCTCGCAAGTCTTGCCATTGTTCCATAGCCTGAAACATAATGGACATTTACCACATCAGGCTTAAATTCTTTATATATTTTTCTTATTTCTGGGATATTTAAAATATAACTTTTTATACCACCGAATTTCATCACATGTAACTTAACACTCGGGTGAAATTTAACACTTTGAGTACTCTTTTCATTCTTACATACAACCATCACTTCATGTCCTCTTTCTACGAAAGCATCTGTCCATTTTTTAGTATGGTTACTAACTCTACTTCCAATAAATAATATCTTCATCTTAAATAAATCATAATTAGTATTTTCTAGGCTTCATATAATCCCCATAAATAGTTTTAAGATACAAATCATAATTTTGAGGAACTGAATATTCATCGTCTTCAAACTTCATCAAAATCAATTTGTCCCAAACATGTTTGTTAACAGGTTTATATGGAGATGCCAAACATGTCCAGTAGTCAGAAGTATTTACATCAAATTCATTCTCTCTTTTTCGAATATTATTTTTTATGAAACTATCAGGCAATAATTTATCAAACATCTTTACAATCGACACTTTTAGTCTATTTTCTTTTAGGCAATCAGATATTTTAACATATTTTGTTCGAAAAAGCTTGTCTAGGAAATAATTTCTTTTCCACACTCTTAGTTGTCTTTTTTCATCGTTGGGGGCTCCTATAAGTGGGTATATATCCAAATGTATTCCTGGATAACCGACATTATTTTCATAACATAAGCTATCGTGAGATTGCATGTTATGGCTTATTCTGCTTCGATCAATTAAGCAAATACCCTTTGGTTTATATTTATAAAAAGCATCTCTAAATTTATCTACATCAGAAATCTTTAAACACACATCAGCATCTGCATCCCATGGTATAAAACCTTGATGTCTAACTGCCCCCAGAAGAGTTCCATATGATAATGTATACCAAACACTCTCTTCGTCACAAATTTTCTTAAAAGCCTTTAGTAAGCCTAATAATAAGCTATGAATCTCTTTGAGCTCATTTTCTGTATAATAACGCATACTTTTATTTTTTTACAATTATTGTATATAGAATCATTATAGTTTGGTCATCTAATCTAATTGGGTTGTTTTTTAACCTTACTGGGTTTACAGATGTTGACAAAACAGAAAGTTCCTCATCAGGGTTATTAGCTATAGGATTATCCAATTCCATTTGCAACATCATATCTCTGAATATAGCTATAGCCTCAGATGGCGTCTCAGCGCCCATTGCCTTAGCAATGTCTTTGAATATATCATTCAGACATTCCCGACCTCTGCTATCTATGCACTTATCCATGTGCCCAATCATATACACCCAGATCTCAGGCAAACATACGGCAACGGCATGTCCATGAGGCAATTTGTACAGCGAAGTAATCTTATAACTGAAAGCATGAGCAGCTGTGGTTTGAGTAATATTGATAGCACGTCCACCATAATTTGCCGCTAGCATAATCTGCTTTGCCGCCTCATCATCATTCTCAAAGATATACTTCCGCCAGTTAGTCATAATGAGTTCAATGGTCTTGCGACTGTACTCGTAACTCTCTTCCGTTGAGTTCACACTCCACCAAGACTCTATCCCCTGGCAGAGAGCATCCATCATAGTACATTTCTTCTGATAGAGCGGCAAAGTCTTCAGTACAGAAGGCTCCAAAATAGCGAAATCAGGAAGAATGCCATCATTTGTGACTGTCTGCTTTGCACCCTCATAATACATCACGGCATTATGAGTGGACTCACTTCCCGTTCCTGCAGTTGTCGGTATAGCAACAAAGGGCAGCATGGAGCCATCACACTCTACCCTCTTGCTAACCAATGGAGGTATAATGGCATCATTGCCTTCTTTAGCCAGAACAGCAAGCTTAATACATTTAGCCACATCAATGGCACTACCGCCTCCTACAGCCACTATGGTATCACACTTAGTGATTTGAAAGAGGTCAATACCCTTACATACTTGCTCATAGAGAGGATTGGGGGTGAAGTCGGAAAACATAACATGGGGAACACCCATGTTTTCAATGTCCTCCTTGATATTGAGGAAGGGGAAAGAAGAGTCACATACCAAGAAAACCTTGGTTGCACCTTCTAAGGCTTCACTCAGATGGCTTATACCGTTTAATATCTTTTGATTCATATTCACACAGATTACACAGACAATTTTAATGTTCCGCAGAAATTAAAGGAACTTGCAGAAATTATCCCCTGAGAGGAATTTCATCAAAGCATCTTTGTTCTGAATAGGTGTAGTGGTCGGACGGCCAAGATCCTTACGGTTGCCCTTCTTGACTTTCACCTCCAAAAAAATTGGGCCATCTTGAGCCTTGAGTTTCTCTAGAAGTTCTTTAAGATACTCTTTGGTTTCCACAGAATAGATCTGACTGTAGCCAACAGCTTTAGCCACAGCAGGGAGGTCAATCTTCAGGCCTACCGTAGGCTGACCACCAACGCTATCATGGGCACCATTATTAAATACCACGTGTATGTAATTCTTTGGAGTTTTGTTTGCAACTATAGCCATACTGCCCATGTGCATGATGCTGGCACCATCGCCATCAAAGCACCAAACCTTTCTATCCTGCTTTGCCAATGCTATGCCAAGGGCAATTTGAGAGGCGTGTCCCATAGAGCCAACCGTCAAGAAATCACGCTCATGGCCTTCGTTCATCGCTGTACGATACTCAAAAAGTTCACGAGAAATCATACCGGTAGTAGAGACAATGCAATCCTTCTCACCAAGTGCAGCAGCTACAGTTTGGATGGCCTCTTCACGACTCAAAGTGAGGTCGTTCTTCTCAACGTTCTGGAGGGTATAGGTATCGAAGGTATCCTTCTCAATGACTATAGCATAACACTGCTTGGTTGCTTGCATAAAGGCAACGGCCTTTTTAATCTGGGCTTCAGCTTTATCCTCTTCCTTGCTCAAAACAGTATAGTCAATGCCCATCACATTCAGCAAGCCTGTTGTTACCTTACCTTGCTTGACATGCTGGGGCTCATCGTGCACACCAGGCTTTCCACGCCAACCAATCACCAAAAGGACCGGGATATTATAAACATCTGGATCAGTCAGAGAAGCAAGTGGATTAATGATGTTACCCTCACCTGAGTTCTGCATATAGACAACAGGAATCTGACTGGTAGCCAGATAATGACCGGCAGCCAAACCCATAGCACCACCTTCGTTGGCCGCTATGATATTATGTGCTGCATCAGCATGGTCCGTAATATAAGCACAGAGATTCTTCAGCAAAGAATCAGGAACGCCAGCATAGAAATCAATGCCATAGCTGGCTAATGTATCATAGAAAAACTGTGGACGTATCATTATTCTTCAGGAATTAGGGTAATAATTTCTTTAATTGACATGCACTTGTCATCACACTCCTTGGCACGGTGGTTCTCAAGAATTGTACGTGCAGCATCCTGCATAGCAGGGAAGCCGGTACGGGTGAGCTGGTTGGCATAGATAACCACATTCACGCCCCTATCCTTGAACTCCTGTTCTGTTACAGTATTGAAGCTGGTAGGAACAACCACAATAGGAGTGGTTGTGTTCTTCTCACGGAACTTGGCCACAAACTCAAAGATTTCTGCCGGATCTTTCTTACGGCTGTGAATCATGATGGCATCTGCACCAGCCTCACTGAAAGCAAAGGCACGCTCCAGTGCATCTTCCATACCTTGCTCCAGAATCAGAGACTCAATACGGGCGCAAATCATAAACTCCTTGGTCTTCTGAGCTTTCTTACCAGCACGAATTTTCTCACAGAAGTCAGGAATGGCAGCCTGAGTCTGCTTTACCTCTGTACCAAACAAACTGTTCTTCTTCAAACCCGTCTTGTCCTCAATGATGACCATGGAAACGCCCATACGCTCCAGGGAACGAACGGTATAAACAAAGTGTTCGGTCAAGCCACCGGTATCACCATCAAAGATGATAGGTTTGGTGGTCACTTCCATAATATCATCAATGGTACGGAAACGGCTGGTCATATCCACCAGTTCAATATCAGGCTTACCCTTGGCGGTAGAGTCGCAAAGCGAGCTTACCCACATCGCATCAAACTGGTAGGTCTTACCATCCTGCAGCACCTTGGTATTCTCCACAATCAGACCGGTGATACCGCTGTGAGCCTCCATAGCCGTTACAAGGCCCTTTATATTGATGAGCTTGCGAAGTCTGCCTCTACGGACATCAGGCATAGATGCTTCCGCACGATGGGCAGCATCCAACTCCTTATACATGGGGTTGTTGCTATAGGGATACTCTACGAGCTTACCGCCATAGGTTGCAAGGATCTCGCATACCTCCTGACGGATAGGCTTCTGGAAACCTTCGCACCAGTCATTACCATGAACCAAGAAGTCAGGTTTGATGGCTAAAAGATTCTCTTTGTAAGAGAGCGTCTTCTGCTCTACCACACGCTCAACACCTGCCATATTCTCAAACAAAGCCTTGCGCTCTGCAAAAGGAATCAGCGGGTAACGCTTAAAGCTGGAGATAGCCTCATCACTCAGTACACCAATAATCAAGCGGCCCAAGCGACGTGCCTTGTTGATGATGGCCACATGACCACTGTGGATGTACTCTGTTGAGAAGCACATATACACAGTACGCTCGTTCACTTCTGCCACCTTCTGGCTCACTACCTTCAGGTCTTCGGGAGTGTCAATCTCTGCACAGAGCATATCCTGCACATCGCAAGGATAAATCTTACACTTGTCACTTACCTCATTGAAGGCATTCTCTGCATACACCTTGCGGTTGTCGCTTTCGCAGAACTTCTCAATGTTCTGGAGCCAAACCAGCCAGTCCTCTTTCTTGATTTTGTAGAGGGGCTGAGCGGCCATAGCGTTATCAAAGAACTCAATGCCCACCTTTTCGATGCGGCCGTCTTTGATAACAGCTTTGAAGTCCTTCTCCGGAAGAGGAAGCGTGCTGCTAACTGCCATACAGCTGTTCTCGTTGTCAATCATAGCCTCCATCACACGGCTCTCGAACACTAGGTCACCATGCATCAGGATGATGTCGTCATCCTTGAGCGCATCCTTTGCGCAATAGATGCTATAGATGTAGTTGGTCTTGTCGTAAAGCGGGTTGTTTACGAAGGTGTACTTCATCGGGAGGTGAAGCGCGTTACAGTAGTCCACCAGCACTTTGTCGTAATAGCCGGTGGTCATTATCACTTCTTCTACACCGAAGGAAGCAAGCATACGTAATTGTCTGCTAAGAATCGTATTCTTATACGATATTTCTGTCATGCATTTAGGATGTTCGTTCGTAATGACGCCCATTCTTGAACCTAAACCTGAATTTAGAATTAATGCTTTCATTCTTATATGTTTTAATTGTAATATCAATAACGAATTCTCTTTATTTTATCTAATTAAAAGCACTCTCATTGAGAGAAAACTTTTTTTTATCTATTTCATATATTCCGAGTAATAAAGCTGGGATTCCTACTAATGCTATACTTAATGAATAGTTGAAAAAAAACAGCACCCAGATTAAACCCATGAATAAATAGGGGGTTCTTTTACTATACTTAAACGCTACTTTCAAAATAAGAAACAAAAATAGCAATCCGATGATACCAAATTTTAAAAAAAGAACATTAAATGTCTCATGAACCATAATAAAAGAATTATTGGCATACTCGTCTTTATGAAATGCGCCTTCTTCATAATAGCCAAATTCACCAGAATAATCTTTTACGCTTCCTCCAAAGCCCTTTCCTAAAATAAAATACGGTTTATCACTATACTCTCTTATTATGTTAAGGAACTCCTCTATTCTCATCTTTGGTGATGAAGGTATTACTTCATAAGCATCTGCTGAAAAAGCAGTCATTAACAAAAATGCCTGATTTAGTTTTTCATTTTCTGCTTTATAAGTATCCAAACTCAATAATACACGTGCGCTAAAAACCAAAGGAAGAACAACAATTATTGATGTGATTACTATCTTATTACGTTTCCACATTTTTATTGCCAAATACACTAATACTATTAGAAGTATTATCCAAGATTTCCCGCCCAATGCATTAGTATATCTAAGTTGAAGAAATAAAGAAATGCCCCCCGCTAATAACAAAAGCGATTTTGTTCTTCTATTAAATCTTTCTGATAAGAATAAAAGTGCAGATATTGAAAAAATGAAGGAAAGAGGCATCTGAACAATCGGCATATTTCCATAATAGCCATGCAATCCAAGTAGCGTTAGAACCAATGCTACTATATTTGCAGAAATAATAAATGATATTATAAAATTTGAAACAAATGCTGGAAATCCTTCTATATTTTTTAATGCGTATATTATGTATATTATAAAGACTATTGGAGCACAAATCGCAATTGCATCTTTAAAAAAATAACTAACATAAGCAATATTTCTTATATTATTATCATTTATAATTATTGAAAACGCTCCAAACAAAAAACCCTGTAATAAAAATATGCACATCAAAAGTTTCGTCCTATCCAACAACGCAAATTTCTTGCCTGATAATGAACGAGATTTTATAATATTCTTGATATTTGCGAAAAACGGAAAATAGAGAACTAACAAAAAAGCATAGCCTTGTACGACTGGTAATTTCGTACATGAATAAACAATTCTTGTGCTGTCCCCATACACAAACGTAGGAATTTCAAATGAAGTTGACAGGATGAACATCATAACAATAAGGAATCGTCGAAAATCATTCTTTATTATCATTGTGCTCAACACAATCAATTCTACGCACCCAATGATTATTCCTAAAACGGGAACATATACACCTACTGTATGAAGAGAAAACAATGCAATCAGCAGTCGTATATATTTTCCAATGCTTTTATCAATCATTAGCAGTTTATTACAATCGTTACCTTACTCTAAAAATGATCAATTATCGACGTTACGATATTCCTCACATCTACACTTTCATACAACTTATATGATTCGGCTTGATATGAATTATATTTTTCATCAATTAAATTGATGGAATTAATAATCGAATTTACGTCTTCAATATTGATAGCTTCACCTGCTTTATACTCTAAAAAAGCTGATTTTAATGCGGGGTTTTCATTACAAATCATAGGCTTACCAAACATGCTATATTCATACAACTTATTTGGAGCGCAATATAGTACATTCAAGACAATACCTATATCCTCTCTATCCGGTGTATAGGCCAAAATGCCAATGTGACACATTCGTGTGACACATAGATGTATCGGAGGAGTAATAAAATCCAAAAAGACTATTTTATTACTAGCATACTCTTTTTTAAGGTGTTCAGAATATTCACTTTTACCCCCCATAATAAACATAACAAAATCATCAGGTAATTGATTAACCGCATCAATAAAAGCCTCTAGATGTCTTTCTGTATCTATTATTCCTTGATAAAGAATTATCTTTTTATTTGAGTACCGTTTTTTAAGATTTAAAGTGTACTCATTGTCAACAATCGAACTATCGTCCCAAAATGGCTTATTCGGAAGTATAACTGGAGTTTCTTTTAAAGAAAACATCCATTTTGTAATATGAGCTCTATTGTATTCGCAACAAATTACCTTATTCAGATTTCTTATACTCTTCTTATAGTCACTTCCAAAAGAAAGCAGTTTATATCCAATACTCAGCTCAGGGTTTCTTATTTCAAGAAAATGACCTATAGTATCATACTTCCAAACCTTTTTCCCTAGAAGCGCTACTATTTCGGATTGTACAATCCATACAATAGTATTTTCGTCATATACAGAAGAAATCAGATTAAGAGCATTTTTCTTGAGCTTTATTAATAACATTAGTCTTTTTATAAAATTGCCACTATATCTCTCTAATCTTGTAAATTTTACACCTTGCATCTCTAATTCCTCAAATTTGGAATCGGATTTACACCCTGCAATCAAAAATACTTCCTTACCGTCTTCTTTTGCGATATTAATCAACGATAATATAGGTGGATAATCGTCTATATTCTCTTTCATGACAATAATAACTTTCTTCTTCATTATTCTTGACTACAAAAAATTAATGGATATACAAATGATGAATTCTTACTACTTGTTGAATTGTGCGAGACAGCCCCATCTGATAAAATCTTAAAAATGAAATATTCAGCAGCTTTTTTCGAACATAATGGGGCCATTTCCAAAGGTTATATAATGACGCAATTATCGGAGCTATTATTAAAGCCCATACACCAAGGTTGGTTAGGGAAACCATGATTATGGATAATAGTACAGAAACTATAGAAGTAATCACGAAGGCCTTTACATATGGAAGAATATTATAGGATGAGATAAATGAAGCAAATAAAGAAAATAGTTGAAAAATGAAAAACTGGAGCAGAATAGCAACAAACATGCTTAAATCAAAATCCAACTCAGGCTTTATATACTTTATTACGGGCATACATATATACGCAATGATGGAGATTATCATGAATGAGAGAACAAATTGAACTATACTAGTTGTAAATAAAGAAGTATTACTCTCAACATCACCAGTTACTGCCTTTTCTTGCATTTGAGCTTGATATGTAGAGAATGGTATACTAGCAATCGTGGAGATTAGTGTTGCAATTTGAATAGATAAGCCATAAGATCCTGTAACTGTAAGACCTATAGCATAAGAGCATATTAATGTATTTGCCTGCGAAGATAAATAATTAGACATAGTTACCAAGCCATCCCTGGATGCATTATACCAAATAATCTTTAATCTATCTATACAAACCTGTATCTTATTAACAATAAAAATATCCTTTATCAACTTTCCAATACCTTCATACTTGTCAAACATAAACTTAGAGTAAACCCTTAAAATAAGACCGCTAAGAAGATATGCAATAGATAAGCCTAATAAACCGTAATCCAAGAAAAGGAAAAGTGCGCTTAGAACAAGCTGTACAACTTTACTAACGACACCTGCTATATTGTTCTCAGCAATTGCGCCAACGCCACGTAATAAAGAGGTATAATAACTATATAAAATATTAATAGCGACAGCGACAGCATATATCAACCACACGTGCAGATATGCTTGAGAAGAAACACTCACTACATATAAACTGCCAACGGTGAAAAGCAAGATTGAAGATATAATCGCAATTCCTAAATATAAAAACCTACACGTTTCTATTATGCTTTTAAATTCATACCAGTCCGTTGTTTCACCATCAATTTGGTCTATACTTTGCTTACGAAGTGTTTTAGCACCACACCATACGTAAGCAATATTTCTAGCAAAAGTTGGGGAAAACCCAAAATCTAACATAACTACTAATTGTGCAATACTTGCAAATACGTACCACAATCCCAATTCTTCTCCAGATAGAAAAAAAACGATTATCGGTAGTAAAAGGACATTGGTACATACGCGGAAAAATGTGCCCAAATATGCCCAAATTACATCTTTCTTATTTATTGAAATCTTAGACATCCAATTTACAGTAAGAGTATTTCAAGTTAACAGTTCTAAAGAAATTATGCATCTTTCTTAAGAAGAAAAATTAATAGTCATACTCGCGTTCATCAACAGTTTCACCCTCTAAAACTTTTACGAAGTCTTCTGCAAATGTATTAGAAAGATAATCAACTGAATGGATAGTTTTAAACTTTCTGAATCCTTCATCCGCTTTATCAGAACATGTAGACAAATCAACAACATCTTTTATAAAAGTATTCTCATTCAATTTGTGAACTTGATTCGGATAAGCCAAAATAACATATTCTGTCATCACAATAGGTGTGACTAAAACTGGTATATCGTGAGATAAGGCATCAACTAAAGTCCCACTCATTCTATATTTGTATGATAGTGGGAACGGAATCAGCATAACTTTAGCACGAGACACATAATTATCAAACTGATCACGAGGTAGAAATCCATTAATTATCGTTAGGAATCCATTATCAAAGTGAAATTTATTTGATTTAAGAACAATATGCAAATCTGCCTTTTTTATCGTAGAATGAGTTCTTTCATCTATTATTAAACGTTCGATAAAAGAATCATCATTTCCGTTACTGATACCAAGGCAGTCAATATCTTTATTAAGTACAGCTTCTTTTGGAGTATCTGAAAGCGAGAATGGAGTTGGCAAAGTGAGAATTTTGTCTCTATTTATACAAAAAGACTTCGCAAAATAATCTTTTATGAAATCAGCTAAAACAACATGAATAACCTTATTTGAGAAAAAATTGAACAAACGTGCTCTATGGGGAGAGAGCATCATATTGTCTATGTTATTATTATGTAATATGAATATATTAGGAAAATGAGAGAAGAATAGCCTCCCCAATGGAAAAGTCAACTCATTATAAGTAATTACAAACAATGCAGAATACTTCTTCCTTTTAGATTCTTTACCAATAAAGAAGGCCAATCTTATTTCATACAAGATTGATAGAAATAAGTTCATCCACCTATTTTTCGACCACGGATCTTTAGGGTACTTAAATGGCATCTTATGGCAAAGGCAACCAGATACGGAAATCGTGGAATCCGATGTTGATACAACATCTACACTTATTTTGTCATTTTTTGACAATATCTGTGCAGCCAGTTGAAATAGGTCTGCATGACCTTTCGCCGGCGAAAGCTCTGTAATTAGAATATTATACATTATCTTATTGGGTTATAACCATCTTATTATTAATCAAATCCAATAGGTTTTCCTCATCACATTTATATGAAGATTTCAACATTGCCCTATTTCCTGCCTCAACATCGTTATCACTATCTCCAATCATATATGATAGCGATAGGTCTATATTAAAATCTTTTGCAGCTTGCAACAATAGCCCAGGTTTTGGTTTTCTACAGTCACACTCGATTTTATACTCAGGGCGTTCACCCTCGAAGCCCTTATCAGGATGATGAGGGCAGATATAAATACCATCAATATAGGCGCCATCCTTACCAAGAAGTGTTTCCATCTTCTTGTGTATCTCATGAAGCTCGTCCCATGTCACTTCACCACGGGCAATGACTGGCTGATTGGTCACGACAATTGCCAGATAACCGCTTTGATTAATATGCTTTATTGCTTCTGATACGCCATCAATCAATTCGAAATCGTCAATATTGCGAAGGAAGCCAACGTATTTATTGATAGTACCGTCACGATCCAGGAAGATGGCCTTCTGCTTGTTATGAAGATTCTTTGCCTGCACAACACCATTCTTATAGTCCGCCTCCACTTGATGAAAACGCTCTGGTGTTCCCATGTCCTTCACGTATTCCGGACTGTCATAGCAGAACATCTTTCCTGTTCCGCACAATGGTTTGAGAATCTGGCGGTCTAAATCTACCTTACCACTTGGGTAGCCTTTCGTTGGATCACTCTCAAGACTCTTTAGACTCAGTTCAAGAACCTTCGGGTCAATCACATGAAGTCCTGCATTCACTCTGTTGTTATACCATTGAGGGCGTTCATCTTCCTTGCTAAGCCACTTCTCTACATTTCCATCTTTGTCGGCAATGACCAATCCGCTATCGTAAGGATGAGAATTAGGATGTGTGAATAGCGTAACCAGACCACCATGCTTTTTATGGTAGTCAAGCATTCGATTGAAATCTACATCAAAGGCCGCATCTGCATTGAGTAGGAAGAAAGGCTCCTCGCCAATCTTCTCTTTCAACTGGAATAATGCACCGGCATTCCCCAGAGGTGTTTCCTCAACAAAATAGTCAATCTTTACGCCCAACTGACTGCCATCTCCAAAATAAGCGATTATCTTATCTGCCAGATAGCCAACGGTCAGGATGATATCCTTAAAACCCTGTGAGGCAAGTGACCTTATCTCTCTTTCGAGAATAGGCATCCCATCCACAGGAATCAGTGGTTTCGGAATATCTGGAAATAGTTCAGCGATACGAGTACCTCGTCCGCCCGCCATTATTACGACTTTCATTTTTCTCCAAAGAAATGATCTTCCAACATCAGACACAGGCAGTGATAAACTGGCAAGTGCAGCTCCTGTATCTTATAAGTCTCTGTTTCAGGTACACGAATGCACACATCCGCATACTTCATCAGTTTATTATCTTTGGCACCTGTGAGTCCAATAGCCTTCAGACCTTTGGCCTTAGCATTTACAGCAGCATAAAGAACATTCTTGCTATTACCAGATGTTGATATACCAAAGAACACATCCCCTGGTTTTCCATATCCATTCACCTGCTGCGCAAACACAAGGTCTGCATTTGCATCATTCATAAATGCTGTAGTCAAAGAAGAATGACCGGTAAGGCAGATGGCTGGTAATGCACCTTGTAAGTTGTCAGCAAGCACCTGCCCTAAATCTGGGTCAATAGCTTTAAGTGCAGCTGCTTGGTCGCTATATACCTTACGTTTCAGTTTGAACTCCTTCATCAACTCACCTACAATGTGTTCAGAGTCTGATGCAGAGCCACCGTTGCCGCAGACAAGGAGCTTGCGGCCGTTACTATACGCCGCCTCCAAAAGCTCGTATGCCGTCATAATATCGTCACGGCATACACAGAGCTTCGGATAACGTTCAATTAAATGATGAATATGAGTTTCTATTTTACTACTCATAAAGAGTGTATTAACGG
>OCTX012290579.1_pt1 | contig 24156 bp, 18 predicted proteins | sample 1539691 | NCBI WGS metagenome assembly OCTX01 (sample SAMN02144231, study PRJEB22623) | gut metagenome | biome: sheep rumen | host: Ovis aries | place: New Zealand
ATATCCATCTGGCAGGCGGTGAGACCGTCGCGGGTACCGGTGGTCTTGAAGTCCATATCGCCGAGGTGGTCCTCATCGCCGAGGATGTCGCTCAGGATGGCATATTTGGTACCCTTGCATTCGGAGATAAGACCCATAGCGATGCCGCTGACGGGTTTCTTGATGGGCACACCGGCATCCATGAGTGCCAGACAGCCGGCGCAAACGGTGGCCATCGAGCTGGAACCGTTCGACTCCAGAATATCGCTTACCACGCGTACGGCGTAGGGGAAGTCTTCCGGCACCATGTTCTTGAGGGCGCGGCAAGCCAGGTTACCGTGGCCAATCTCGCGACGACCTACGCCGCGTTGAGCCTTGGCTTCGCCGGTAGCGAAGGGCGGGAAGTTGTAATGCAGCAGGAAGCGGTCGGAACCCTGGATGAGTGCCTCGTCGATGATTTTCTCGTCGCGGCTGGTACCCAGTGTTACGGTCGAGAGCGACTGTGTCTCGCCGCGGGTAAAGATGCTGGATCCGTGAGGGCCGGGCAGCGGGCTTACCTCGCACCAGATGGGACGGATGTCGGTGGTCTTACGGCCATCCAGACGCTTACCTTCGTCCAGTACGGCGCGGCGCATAGCCTCTTTCTCTACATCGTGGTAGTAGCGGTCAACCATAGCGGCAACCTCGTCCACCTCGATGCCGAGAGCCTCGGCGCGAGCGGTCATATAATCCAGACGCTCGGTCTTGAAGTCCTCGCATATCTGCGAGAACATCGCCTCGCGGTGGTGCTTGTCGGTGTCGGCGCTGGTAGCCTGTGCGTAGGCGCGAGCGTAGCTGTAGTCATGAACAGCCTGCTTCAGCTCGTCATCGTTCACCTCGTGGCAGTATTCGCGTTTTACCTCCTTGCCGTATTCCTTCATCATCTCCAGCTGTGCCTGGCACTGGGGCTTGATAGCCTCGTGGGCGGCGCGGATGGCATCCAGCATGACGCTTTCGGGCACTTCCTTCATCTCGCCCTCTACCATCATGATGTTATCCAGCGTAGCGGCAACCACCAGTTCAAGGTCAGCGTGCTCGCATTGCTCGAAGGTGGGGTTGATGACGAACTCGCCGTTGACGCGTGCTACGCGTACCTCTGATATAGGGCCCTCGAAGGGGATATCCGAGCAGGTCAGGGCAGCCGAAGCAGCCAGACCGGCGATAGACTCGGGCATATCAATGCCGTCGGCCGAATACATGGTCACGTTGACGAATGTCTCGGCATGATAGTTAGCGGGGAAGAGGGGACGCAGTGCGCGGTCGATAAGACGCGCAATCAGTATCTCGTAGTCCGAGGCCTTTCCTTCGCGGCGGGTGAATCCACCGGGGAAGCGGCCGGCACTCGCAAATTTCTCTTTGTACTCTACGGTCAGGGGCATAAAGTCAGTGCCCGGTACCGCATCTTTGGCGCTACATACAGTAGCCAGAATCATGGTGTTGCCAATCGTTGCCATCACTGCACCGTCGGCCTGTTTGGCCAGTTTGCCGGTCTCCAGCGTGATCACGCGGCCATCTGCCATCTTGATCTCTTTTCTTACGATATTCATTTGTTTTAATTCGTTTTTTGGATGCCTTTTGCATCCGGTTATTTTTATAGACCCATAAAATGTCGCGCAAAAGTACTAAAAAAAAATGACCTACGCAAATTGTAGGCCACTTTTTTTTGTTTTTTTTGCAGAAACCTATATTTTTTAGAAGTACTCTTTAGATTTCGTTGATGATTTTCATCAAAGACTCCTTGGCATCGCCCAGGCAGAGATAGACACCCTTCTCGCGTTTGTAGATGGGGTTCTCTACGCCGGCATAGCCGGGTTTGAGGTCGTAGTTGCAGACGATGACTTCCTTCGCGTCGGCCACGGCGAGCACGGGCATACCGTAGATAGGCGTACCTTCGGCGGTGTTGGCGGCGGGGTTGAGTACATCGTTGGCACCAATAACGACAACGGCATCGGCCTTGGCGAAGTCATCGTTGATCTCCTCCATCTGGAAGAGTTTCTCGTACGGGATATCGGCTTCCGCCAGCAGTACGTTCATGTGGCCGGGCATACGACCGGCTACGGGGTGGATAGCGAAACGCACGCGTGCGCCGCGGAACTCTAACTTGTCAGCCAGTTGTTTCACGGTGTGCTGTGCTTGGGCAAGCGCCATACCGTAACCCGGTACGATGATGACGTCTTTGGCGCGGCTGAGAACCGATGCGGGGGTATCGGCTGCTTTCTCAGCAGCGGCAGCTGCAGGTGCTGCACCTTTGGATTGTGCCAATTCGGCTCTCAGACCAGCTACTTCCTTGGTCAGCGCCTCGATGGCATCTAATAGTTGTTTTACTTCCATATCGTTGAGTTGTTCTAATAGTTTTTCAAAATCAGCATGTTCGTCAAAGACGGTTTTGCCGCCTTCTGACGTCTTTTGCGGCTGTGCGGTCGCAGGTTTGGGGGTGCTCTTCTTGGCGCCACCGAGCAGGATGCTCATCAGGCTGCGATTCATGGCACGGCACATAATCTGCGTCAGCAGCAGACCCGAAGCACCCACGATACCACCTACAGCCACCAGGAAGATGTCGCCAATAGCCATACCTGCTATTGCGCCGGCTACACCCGACAGCGAGTTCAGTAGCGAGATCGTGATAGGCATATCGGCACCACCAACGCGGATGGCAAACATATAGCCAAAACAGCCCGTGAGCAGTACGGCGCACAGCGCGATGAGTACGTTGCTGCCAACAATCGTGCCCGCCACAATGGCTGCGGCTGAGCCTACGAGCAGCAGCATCGTGATAGCAGAGTGGGCAGGATAGACCACCGGACGCTGGTTCAGGATGCGGTGCAGCTTACCGGCTGCCACCAGACTGCCTACCAGCGTAATCATGCCGACGGCGATCGCCAACATGGCGGTAAAGTTCACAAAGACGGGATATTCCGGCGTAGCGGCCATGCCCCAGTTCATGTATGTCATGACTCCGACCAGTGCCGAAGCACCGCCGCCCAGACCATTGAAGAGGGCTACCAACTGGGGCATCTGTATCATCTGCGCACGGCTCGCCATAAGGCTACCGATGAGCGCACCGATGATAATGGCTACGTATAGGGTCCATGCAGACAGAATACCGCTGAAGATAACCGTCGCTACAACACCCGCCAGCATGGCGAGCGCCGACAGCAGGTTGCCCGAGACGGCTGTCTTCACCTTGCTCATCATCGAGATACCCCCTAACACGGCGAGGGAGAGCAAAATGCTCAATATAATCTGTAGGGTGGTCATGAGCGCGGTTTTTTCTTGTTGAACATACGAAGCATGCGATGCGTGATACCGAAGCCGCCGAAGACATTGATCGTAGCCAGGATGATAGCAGCGCAGCCGAACAACTGTGCCCAGATACCTTCACCCGCCAGTAGCGAAATGCCCGTCGCCGTCAGGGCACCCACCAGGGTAACGCCCGACAACGCGTTCATACCGGACATCAGAGGCGTGTGCAGCAGACTCGGCACCTGACGAATGATAAAGTAGCCGGCCACCGTACAGACGGCGAACACGGCTACTAAAATCAGGGGATGTATCATAGTATTGACTGTTATTACAATCCCATCGCTTTGCGGGCACCGGCGTGCAGCAGCTCACCGTTGGTGCAAACCAGACTCTTGGCAATGACTTCGTCTTGCATGTTGAGCTCGATCTTACCGTCCTTAACCAGGTATTTCACGAGGTTGTACATGTTGTTGGAGAACATCCAGGTGGAGCTGGTGGGCAGTTCGCCCGGTATATTCTTCACGCCGATGAGGGTTACGCCATGCTTCATCTCGATGGTGCCCTTCGGGGTGATGTCGCAGTTACCACCTTGGTCAATAGCGATATCCACGATGACGGAGCCTTTCTTCATACCCTTAACGGTATCTTCGGTGATGATGACGGGGGCCAACTCACCCGGTACCAGAACCGAGCAGAATACGATATCCATCTGTTGGATGGTTTCCTTGAGCAGCTCGCGCTCCTTGGCCAGAACATCTGCGGGCAGGGCTTTGGCATAGCCACCTTCGCCAACGGCGAGTTCAGCGGGTACGCCGGTGTCAATAATCTTGGCACCCAGCGACTGTGCATTCTCGGCAGCCATCGGGCGGATATCGGCAGCGTAGGTGATAGCACCCAGACGCTTAGCGGTAGCCAATGCTTGCAGACCGGCAACGCCTACACCGATGACCATCACCTTGGCGGCGTCAATCTTGCCGACGGCGGTGAACATCTGCGGGATGAAGCTGGTCATATGATCAGCGGCCATGATGATGCCTTTGTAACCGGCGCAGGTGGACATACTGGTCAACGCGTCCATGTTCTGTGCGCGCGAGATACGAGGAATGCAGTCCAGCGTGAAGGCAGTAACGCCTTGGGCCGTCAGCTTCTTCACCATCTCGTGGTTAACGGGCGAAGCAGGGTGAATAAAGGTAATGAGATACTGACCTTTGTGCATCAGTTCCACCTCGTGTTTGCCGAGCTCTTCGTTGAAGAGGGGCTCTTTCACTTTGAGGATGAGTTCGGCCTGTGCGTAGATGTCAGCGGCTTTGTCCATCATCTTGGCGCCGTTGGCTGCGTAGTCTTCATCGTGGTACAGGGCACCGTCACCGGCGTGTTTCTCTACCAATACGGTGTAACCGTCTTTTACGAATTTACCGACTGTTTCGGGGGAACATGCTACACGGTTCTCGCCGTGCATGATCTCTTTTGGAATACCAATAATCATAACTGGTTCTTAGTGTTTTTCGTTGGGGGTCCTTTGTTCGGCTGCTCGAGGGCGGACCCGATGTCCTCTTTGCAGGCTATAGATGTAGTTGTTTTTTTCGATTCAGGGTCACCTCTTTCCGGCATTTTGCCAAAAGCGGCTACAAAATTACAAAATATTCTTCATATGTGCAAATTTTCGTGCATTTTTTTTGCAATCTATCTTTTATTTGGCGATTTTATTTGCGTATGTGGGAAAAAAGTAGTACTTTTGTACCCTGAATTGGATTGAAATTTTGCTATGAGAAATGTAGCTGTCATATTGGCTGCCGGTAAGGGCGAACGTGCCGGAGGCGGCGTGCCCAAGCAGTTTCGCATGCTCCGCGACGGGCGTACGGTGTTAGAGCAATGTGTTGGGGCATTCGAGGCCTCGGAGCAGATTGATGAAATCATCCTGGTGACGCATCCGGCCTACGTGTCGGCTGTGCAGGCCATGATGCTGCAATGCTGTTGGGCGAAGGTAACTGCCATCATTGAGGGTGGGGTAGAGCGCTGGGAGTCGTCGTGGAATGCCGTGCACTATTTGGTGACGAACGGCTTTGAGGCAGACAAGACGAATATCCTGCTGCACGACTCGGCGCGACCGTTTGTGACGGAGCGAATCATTGGAGACGTCTGTTGCGCACTTCGTGAAGCCGAAGCCGTGACGGTAGCTGTCCCGGTAACAGACACCTTATATATAGTAAAGGAAGGTCGGCTGACAGATGTACCGCCGCGGTCGGATTTTCTGCGTGCCCAGACGCCGCAGGCATTCCGCCTATCGGTCATAGCCGATGCGTTCCGGCAGTTTATGGCAGCCGGTGCCGTGCAGGCAACCGATGACATCGGCGTTCTCCGACATTACCGACCGGATGTCAGCATTCGTATCGTAGCCGGCGATGAGGCTAACCGCAAGCTGACCTATGCCGCCGATTTTGCGCAGTAGGGACTACTCAGCAGGAATACAGCACGCATTTTACGCGCGAGAAGTCGCGTTGCTCCAGGTCTTCGGGGCGTATGAGGAAATATAGACATCCGCAGTCGTAGAAGCGGAGTCCTAACGCGTCGTCCTCGTCCAGTTGCACCAGCGCCAGCCAACCCGGATAGTCCTGTTGTACCTCTTCCTCAAAGTAATGTGGTTTTTGCAAGATGGAGGACATATTGTCCTTGGGCATCTTATCCGGCGCTATGGGTTTGGGTACCCCCCATGAACCGTCGGCATTGCGTATCTCGTGGGTATGGAGATTGTCGGTAGTGGGGGTGTATATGACGCGATAGAGGTGTTCGTCCCACTCGCCGATATGCCCGCCGTCCGCGTCATAGTCGCCGAAGAAATAATCCAAGTCGGCAAATACAGACACCATGCCGCTATCCAGCCGGAACTGGCAGATGAGTGTCATGGGGTTGTCCTCACCGTTGTAGGGATATTCCACCTCATCGGGCAGATCGGCAAACCCCCAGAAATGTTCGCTACCGATGGGGAAGGCGCGGCGTAGCGCTTCCTCGGTGGATTGCAGCAGCTTGCTCTCTTCGGCCTCGCGGTACTTCTTGAGTTGGTCTTGCACTTCCTGCAAGATGTCATCCTGATGTGCTGCCCAGTATGCCACGCTCTCGGGGTCACGACCCGTCAGGCGGATGCGTTTCTTGCCCGTAGCGCTATAGAGCCATACCTGCGAGGGGGTGCGCTCGATGGTCCATATGTCGCTCTTCAGCTGAATCATCAGTGCCCCCTCGGCCGAGAGGGAATGGGTGATCTTCGGGAACGCCTCGCTGAGCGCGCGGGCATAGTCTTCCGGTCCGGGAATGCCCTGTGCGCGAATACCGAAGATGACCGATGCCAGCGCTTTCTGGTACAACTTGGGTACGGGCAACTGCGGAATCTCGGTCCAGGCTTCGATCATCAGGCGGATATGATCCTGATATTGGTTACCCAGCGAGAGGGTGATGACATGTTCCTCGGTCTCATCGTCGCTTCTGCGCGAATAGGTCACTAATTGTTCACCGGGCGCAAGCATGAGAATATGCCCGTTGTAGGTGCAGACGAGGATATGCAGGTCGTCGTAGAGGGTGACGAAGGCAGAGTTGTTGAAACAGTACTCGCCGCCCATGGTGAGGCTGTCAAAGTCCTTCTGATAGCACTGCAGGTAGTCGCATTTGCCGTGATAGACGGGGCAGCGCAGATAGGTGGTACGGGCGTTGCACCAGGGCTCACGACCCAGCGGGCCACGGTTCATCTCGTGCTGAAACTCATTGTGGTACCAGTAGCCGTCCTTGTCCTTATGCCATTGGATATGGTGGCGTTTCTCTTTCTGCCAGGTGCCCACGCGGTCCACATGGGTCACGCGACCGCATTGGTCGAACGAGGCAGTCGCCATCACTTCTTCGTACGAACCCGGATGCCATACTTCGTCCAGACTATCCCATTCCTCGCAGGTCAGTATCATGCCTCGCCCGGACATCTCGCCCGACTTGAACTCACCGGCGTAATAGGTTCCCTCACTCAGCTGAACGATACCTAACCCTTCGGGGACAAGGTTCAGCACATCTGTCTCGCCCAGGTACTTACGTCCGTCTTCGAGCGTCATCCAACGGTCGGTGTCAAATTTCATATCCATAAATGTGGTCTTTTGGAATTAGGCTGCAAATATACTACTTTTTTTTGAAATATGCAAATTTATTTTCTTTTTGTGCAAAAAAAATGAAAAATATTTGCACAAATGAAAAAAAAAGTGTATCTTTGCACTCACAATTCGAAAACATGTATATCGCAATAGCAGGAAATATAGGAGCCGGTAAAACAACGCTAACCAAAATGTTGGCGAAGTACTATGGCTGGGAACCGCGTTTCGAGAGCGTAGGCTTCAATCCGTACCTCAAGGATTACTACGATGATATACCCCGTTGGAGTTTCTGCCTCGAGACTTATTTCCTCAAGGAGCGTTTCAAAGATATGTTGGCCGTGATGCAGGCTGAGCACACCATCGTGCAGGATCGTAGTATCTATGAGGGTGTGCATGTGTTTGTGACCAATAACTACCTGCGTGGCGATTTGTCGGAACGCGACTACACAACTTATATGGAGCTGTTCCATAACATGGAGTCTATGCTTCGCTACCCGGACCTGATGATCTACCTGCGTAAGTCCGTCCCCTCGCTTATCGCGCAGATTCAGAAGCGCGGTCGCGAGTATGAACAAGGCATGCAGATAGACTACCTCAAGGATCTCAATGACCGCTACGAGGAGTTTATCTATAAGCATTATCCAGGGCGGGTACTGATAGTAGAGTCAGATGATTTGGACTTTGAGAACCGACCCGAGGATTTCCGCACCATTATTAATCGTATTGATGCCGAACTCTTTGGCCTCTTCTCAGAGCAGAACTGGCCGCATTAGCCGAAATCGTCAAATCGTAAATTATAAATAAATCGTCAATAAATCGTCAAATCGTAAATTGTCAAATCGTAAATTTTAACAAGATGCATATAGCTGTCGCTGGAAATATCGGCTGTGGTAAGACCACGCTGACGAGAATGCTTGCCAAGCATTATGGTTGGGAACCCCGTTACGAATCCGTGGAGTTTAATCCGTATCTGGAGGACTTCTACGCCGATATGCAACGGTGGAGTTTTAACCTGCAGATCTATTTCCTCAATAAGCGTTTTAAAGACGTGGTGGAGATAGGCAAGGCTTCCAATTACGTTATTCAGGACCGTACTATCTACGAGGACGCCCGTATCTTTGCACCCAATCTGCATCGGCAGGGCTTTATGTCCGACCGCGATTTTGACAACTACCGCGACCTCTTTGACCTGATGATGTCGCTGGTCAAGATGCCCGACCTGATGATTTATATCCGTTCGTCTATCCCGAACCTCGTGGCGCAGATTCAGAAACGCGGACGTAGCTACGAGGCTTCCATCCGTCTGGACTACCTGCAGGGGCTCAACGAACTCTACGAAGCATGGATTGCCGACTACAAGGGCAAACTCCTCATCATCGACGGCGACCATATTAAGTTCGGTGACAACCCCGAGGACTTCAGCTATGTGACCGACCGCATCGATGCCGAGTTATTCGGTCTGTTCCCCTTCGAGCAAACCGACGAGGTAGGCAAAGAAATACATTAATCGAAAACCCAGAACCGAGAACCCAGAACCCAGAACCGAGAACCGATTAATGCAATCCTTCCTTGATTATATTGCCATCGAGCGGCGTTACTCGCCGCGTACCGTGCAGGCGTATGAGGAAAACCTCACCGCCTTCCGCGACTACCTGCGCATGCACTATGGCGACCCGACGCTCTCGCCCAGGCAGGCCACCGAGGGCGACGTCAAGGACTGGATGATGTATATCATTGAGGAAAAGCAATACTCGCCCCGTTCCGTTCGGCAGAAACTGACCACGCTGCATTCCTATTTCCGCTTCCTGCTCCGTACCGGCGCGGTGGAGAAGGATGTGACGCGCCGCGTCGTAGCACCCAAGGTGGATAAACCGCTACCCGTCTTCTTCAAACCCGGCGAGATGCAGCGTGCCACTGCCTACGATGATGAAGCCGATGATTTCACCTCGATTCGCGACTGCCTCATCATCCAGATGCTGTACCAGACCGGTATGCGTCGGGCGGAGATGTTGGGCTTGACCGATGCCGATATAGACCTCACCGGAGCCCGTATCCGGATTTTCGGTAAGCGGCGTAAGGAGCGTTTTGTACCCATAGGCGACAAACTCATAACCCAAATTCGTAAATATCAGGCTGCCCGACCCGATAATAGCAGTTGTGGCACGTTTTTTGTGCTTCAAAATCGTAAAGGTGAGGTGCACCCGATGAATAGAACACACCTATATAATATCGTGCGTACGCGTATGGGCGAGGTCTCTACGCTTAAGAAACACTCGCCGCATGTGCTCCGGCATACCTTTGCTACCGCCATGTTGGATAACGGAGCCGATATCCGTACCATCAAAGACCTATTGGGGCACGCATCCATCGCTGCGACGCAAATCTATACGCATACCACCTTTGAGCAGGTCAGGCGTTCGTATGAGGCGGCGCACCCCAGAGCGAAACATAATTGATAGTTGATAATTGATAGTTGATAATTGACAATTGATAATTGATAATTGATAATTGATATAATTAACGGCCTTGGCCGCATATAAATCCCTTAATAAAAGAAAGGAAAACATCATGAAACTGAATGTAAATCCTGTCAACTTTGACATTGCTGAACGACTTGAGAAGTACATTACCAAGAAAACAGCTCGCTACGAGAAAGTATTGAACAATCCTTCTGCCGAGATGGAAATCCGTATGACGGTTGTCAAACCCGAGACCAATCTGAACAAGCAGACCCAGGTGCGCGTCTTGGGTAATGGACCGGAGATGTTCGCCGAGAAAACCTGCGACACCTTCGAGCAGGGTATCGACCTGTGCCTCGAAGCCATCGATCGACAGATCGAAAAGCTCAAAGATAAGTAAGGTATTCCTTCTATCCCAAAATAAGCATGGCGGACCCCAAAGTCCGCCTTTTTTTGGCCTTTTTGCCCTCTAAAGTTGGCAATTTTAAGGAAAAATGCAGAAAAATGAAATTTTTTTGCCAAAATATTTGGTCATATCAAAAAAAAGCAGTACTTTTGCACCCGCTTTCGTCGGAAAGGGTTCTGGTGAGGACCCAAACAAGACTTCCAAACGAACGCGTTGGCCTCTATAGCTCAGTTGGTAGAGCACTAGATTTGTAATCCAGCGGTCGTTGGTTCGAGTCCGACTAGAGGCTCTTGGTGAATTGATAATTGACAATTGACAGTTGAGATTCGCGATGAACATTGAAAAGGTGATAATAAACACTTTGGGCCATTAAATTGGTCCACAAGTTTTCGAAATACGGGGGTGTGTTCCAGAGTGGCCAAATGGGGCAGACTGTAAATCTGCTGTCTCTCGACTTCGGTGGTTCGAATCCATCCGCACCCACAACTAAACGCGGAAAAATCTCGCGGAAATAGCTCAGTCGATAGAGCACTAGCCTTCCAAGCTGGGGGTCGCGGGTTTGAGTCCCGTTTTCCGCTCACAAAAAAATGTTGCTAATGTAGCTCAGTGGTAGAGCGCATCCTTGGTAAGGATGAGGTCGCGGGTTCAACTCCCGCCATCAGCTCCACGAAATAGAAACTATCGTGTAAGGTCTTGCGACCTTATGAATATACGCGCGAGGGGTACTATGCCCTGAGGGCGTGTTTAATTGGAAATAACTAACATTGGAAATAACTACCAAAAACAATTGTTATTAACGTTAATAAAACAAACAAAGAATTATGGCAAAAGAGAAATTTGACCGTTCGAAACCGCACGTAAACATCGGTACCATTGGTCACGTTGACCACGGTAAAACCACTTTGACAGCCGCTATCACCACCGTATTGGCAAAGCGTGGTCTGTCTGAAGTTCGTTCGTTCGATTCGATCGACAATGCTCCTGAGGAGAAAGAGCGTGGTATTACTATCAACACCGCTCACGTAGAGTATCAGACCGCTAACCGCCACTACGCACACGTAGACTGCCCGGGCCACGCTGACTATGTAAAGAACATGGTAACTGGTGCAGCCCAGATGGACGGCGCTATCATCGTAGTTGCTGCTACCGATGGTCCTATGCCCCAAACCCGTGAGCACATCCTGTTGGCTCGCCAAGTGAACGTTCCCCGTCTGGTTGTTTTCATGAACAAGTGCGACATGGTGGACGACCCTGAGATGTTAGACCTCGTTGAGATGGAAATGCGTGAGCTTCTGTCGTTCTACGAGTTCGACGGCGACAACACCCCCGTTATCCGCGGTTCTGCCCTCGGCGCTCTGAATGGCGTGCCCGAATGGGAAGAAAAGATAATGGAGTTGATGGATGCAGTTGACACTTGGATTCAACTTCCTCCCCGTGCCGTTGATAAACCCTTCCTGATGCCTGTTGAGGACGTCTTCTCGATTACCGGCCGTGGTACCGTAGCTACCGGTCGTATCGAAACGGGTGTCATCAAGGTTGGTGACGAGGTTCAGCTCATCGGTCTCGGCTGCGACGGTAAGAAATCCGTTGTTACCGGTGTTGAGATGTTCCGCAAACTGCTCGACCAAGGTGAGGCTGGCGACAACGTAGGTCTGCTGCTCCGTGGTATCGACAAAGACGAGGTTAAGCGCGGTATGGTAATTACCCACCCGGGCGTTGTTAAACCTCACGAGGAGTTCAAGGCTTCCGTTTATATCCTGAAGAAAGAGGAAGGCGGCCGTCACACTCCGTTCCACAACCACTATCGTCCTCAGTTCTACATCCGTACCATGGACGTTACCGGCGAGATCACTCTGCCCGAAGGAACTGAGATGGTAATGCCGGGTGACAACCTGGAAATCCAAGTGAAACTGATTTACCCCGTAGCTTGCTCTGAAGGTCTGCGCTTCGCTATCCGTGAAGGTGGCCGTACCGTAGGTTCGGGTCAGATCACCAAGATTCTGGATTAATTGACAATTGATAATTGACAATTGATTTTTAGAATCAATCATTCCTCTAACAAATCGGCGAACCGGTACCGGTTAGCCGATTTGAGAGGACGAACGGAAGTCCTCCAATGGTAGGAGAGCGGTCTCCAAAACCGTCAATGTGGGTTCGATTCCTGCCTTCCGTGCTGTTACATGACATAGCTTCCATCCGACTTTGGCAATTGTCAAGGCCGGATTGAATGCGCAAAAAATAAGAAACAAAAATATAGTAGAAATCTACCGATATGAAATTTGTAGAAAACGTTAAGGAGTCGTACAACGAGTTGGTCCACAAAGTTAGCTGGCCTACTTTTAAGGAGTTGAGCCAAAGCTCGGTGGTAGTATTGATCGCTTCCCTCATTATGGCACTGATTGTGTGGCTGATGGATAAGTCGTTCGAGTCTCTGATGTCGTTCATTTACGGTCTGTTCAATTGATTTAAGCACTATTGACCATGGCAATCAACAATTTGAAATGGTATGTTCTGCGCGCTATCAGCGGTAAGGAGAACAAGGTAAAGGAGTACATCGAAAGTGCACTCGTTACCTCGTCGCTTTTCCGTGAGTATATCTCGCAGGTGCTTATCCCGACTGAAAAAAGTTACATGCTGCGTAACGGCAAGCGCGTGATGAAGGAGCGCAATATGTTGCCGGGTTATGTGTTAGTGGAGTGCAACCTCACCGATGAGTGTTACCCCCTGCTGCGCAATATTCCCAATGTACTGGGCTTCCTCTCTGATGGTAAGGCGAACCCCAAGCCGATTCCTGTTTCGCAAGCCGAGATCAATAAACTGGTCGGCAGCGCAGAGGATGTTGAGAATTCGTTGGCGTTGGAGGATATCTTCCTCGTCGGCGAGAAGGTCAAAGTCACCGACGGACCGTTCAATGGCTTCAATGGTGTGGTGAACGAAGTGATGCAAGACAAGCAAAAGCTCAAAGTCGTGGTTACCATCTTCGATCGCCAGACACCCTTAGAGCTCGGTTTCAATCAGGTAGCAAAAGAGTAGAAGGCATTGTTACGGGCCGCTTGACTACTCGATAGTTTACAATTAATCGGCGAGAGATACCTTAGGGTACCGCCCGGATCGCCAAAACTATTAAAAACAAACAAAGAACTATGGCAAAAGAAATTGCTGGTTTCGTTAAGCTCCAAATTAAGGGTGGCGCAGCCAACCCCGCACCTCCGGTAGGACCGGCTCTGGGTTCGAAGGGTGTGAACATCATGGAGTTCTGCAAACAGTTTAACGCCAGAACACAGGAAAAGGCAGGTAAAGTACTGCCTGTTGTTATCACCGTCTATACGGACAAGTCGTTCGATTTCATCGTCAAGACTCCTCCCGTAGCCGTTCAGTTGATCGAGGCTGCGAAGGTAAAGGGCGGTTCGGCCGAACCTAACCGTAAGAAAGTGGCAAACATCACCGAGGAACAGTGCCGTCAGATCGCTGAGGATAAAATGGTGGACATGAACTGCTTCACCGTAGAGTCCGCCATCGCGATGGTGAAGGGTACCGCTCGTAGTATGGGTATTACCGTTAAATAATTTAATCTTCTTTACACTATGGCAAAACTGACAAAAAATCAAAAGCTTGCTGCTGAGAAGATTGAAGCAGGTAAGCTCTATACCATTAGCGAGGCTGCTGCCCTCGTAAAGGAAATAACCACCACCAAATTTGACGCCAGCGTTGATATCGACGTACGTCTGGGTGTTGACCCCCGTAAAGCTAACCAGATGGTTCGCGGCGTGGTAAGTCTGCCCAACGGAACCGGTAAGGTGGTTCGCGTTCTCGCCCTTGTAGGCTCTGACCAAGAAGCCGCTGCCAAGGAAGCCGGTGCCGATTTTGTAGGACTGGATGATATGGTAGAGAAAATCAAAGGCGGTTGGACAGATTTCGATGTGATGATCACCCAACCCCAGTACATGGGTAAGATTGGTGCCCTGGGTCGTATACTCGGTCCCCGTGGCTTGATGCCTAACCCCAAGAGCGGTACTGTAACGCCCGACGTTGCAAAGGCTGTTAAGGAAGTTAAGCAAGGTAAGATTGACTTCAAGGTAGACAAATTCGGTATCGTACATACCTCTATCGGTAAGGTCAGCTTCACCCCCGAGGCTATTGCTGAGAACGCTATGGAGTTCATTCAGACGCTGATTAAACTGAAACCGGCCGTATCAAAGGGTACTTATATCAAGAGCATTTATCTTTCCAGTACCATGAGTCAAGGTATCAAGGTTGACACCAAATCAATCGAGTAATTAACTTATTAGTAGAAAGCTGACAGTATGAAAAAGGAAGATAAGACCGCTCTCATTAGCGAGCTCCAGAATACGATTGGTGAATACTCACACTTCTATCTGACCAACATCGAGGGTCTCAATGCCGAGAAGACCAGCGCACTGCGCCGCGAGTGCTTCAAGCAGGATATCAAACTCGTGATGGTTAAGAACACCCTTCTGCAGAAAGCCCTCGAGGCTCGCGGCGTTGACGCCAGTCTGTTCGAAGCACTCAAAGGCAATACCGCCCTCATGCTCTGCAACACCGGCAACGCTCCCGCTCGTCTCATCAAGGAGTTCACCAAGAAGGAGAAGAATAAAGAAGAAGCCCGCCCCCAACTCAAAGCCGCTTATGTAGAAGAAACAATCTATATCGGCGCACAGAATCTTGAGTTCCTCACCGCAATTAAGTCCAAGAACGAACTTATCGCAGATATCGTTGCCCTGCTGCAATCGCCTGCCAAGAACGTTATCTCGGCCCTGCAAAGTGGCGGTACCACCATCCACGGTGTCCTTAAGACGCTGGGTGAAAGACCCGAATAAGGTCAAACGGGTCGCCTAAAGCGGCCAAATAACAACAAAAAAAAACGGTTGCCCCGTGGCAACCAACCAAACAAACTTTAAAAATAAATCTATAAAAATTATACAACTATGGCAGACGTAAAAGCTATTGCTGAACAATTGGTAAACCTTACCGTTAAGGAAGTTAATGAACTCGCTCAAGTCCTCAAAGAGGAATACGGCATCGAACCCGCAGCTGCTGCTGTTGCTGTTGCTGCTCCCGCCGCTGCCGGTGAAGCTGCAGCCGTTGAGGAGAAGACCTCGTTCGACGTTGTACTCAAGAGCGCCGGTGCACAGAAACTCCAGGTCGTTAAGGCCGTTAAGGAGCAAACCGGTCTGGGCCTGAAAGAGGCTAAGGACATCGTTGACGCTGCTCCCTCTACCGTGAAGGAAGGTCTTGACAAAGCAGCCGCTGAGGCTCTGAAGAAAGCCCTCGAAGAGGTAGGCGCTGAGGTAGAGCTGAAGTAATACCCGACGGTAAAACACCGTTCCAGGTTTAGATCCCATGCAATAATGGGGTCTAAACCTTTTTCTCTGAAATATGGAGGAATCTTAACTATGTTAAAAATCAAGAAAAATAAATACGTTTTTTCTTAAAATTTAATAAAACATAAAATGGCTACAAACCACAAAACCCAACGAGTCAATTTCTCTCGGATGCAGAAGCAGATGCCCTATCCTGATTTCCTGGACATCCAGCTGAAGTCCTTCCGCGACTTCCTGCAGATGGAATCTACTCCCGAAGAGCGTCGCAAAGAGGGGCTCTTCAAGGTTTTCAACGAGACGTTCCCGATAGCCGATACCCGCAACAACTTCATCCTGGAGTTCCTGGACTACTACGTGGATCACCCGCGTTATTCCATTGAGGAGTGTCTGCAACGCGGCTTGACCTATTCGGTACCCCTGAAGGCTAAGCTCAAACTCTACTGCACCGACCCCGATCACGAGGATTTTGATACCGTTATCCAAGACGTGTTCTTGGGTACCATCCCTTATATGACCCCCAAAGGCACCTTTGTCATCAACGGTGCTGAGCGTGTGGTCGTAAGCCAGCTGCACCGTTCACCCGGTGTGTTCTTCGGTACCTCGACACACTCCAATGGTACCAAACTCTATTCGGCACGTATTATCCCCTTGCGCGGTTCGTGGATTGAGTTCGCTACCGATATCAACAAGGTGATGTATGCCTACATCGACCGTAAGAAAAAGCTGCCCGTGACCACGCTCCTGCGTGCCATCGGTTTCGAGAGTGATAAGGAGATTCTCGCCTGCTTCGATCTGGCGGAAGAGATACAGTGCTCTGAGGAAACACTGGCAGGCTGCGTAGGTCGTACCCTGGCCGGTAATGTGATGAAGAGCTGGTCGGAAGACTTCGTCGATGAGGATACCGGTGAGGTAGTTTCCATCGAGCGTAACGAGGTTATCATCGAGCGTGAGACCAAGTTAGACCAAGACATGGTGGACCGTATCGTCGAGTCAGGCGTACGTACCATCCTGCTGCATAAGAATGAGGAGCGCGAGGCGGATTACTCCATCCTGTTCAATACCCTGCAGAAAGACCCCTCGCACAGCGAGCGCGAAGCAGTACTCTATATCTATCGTCAGTTGCGTAACTCCGAGCCTGCCGATGATGCCACGGCTCGCGAGGTCATTCAGAACCTCTTCTTCTCCGAGAAGCGCTATGACCTGGGCGAGGTTGGACGGTATCGTATCAACCGCAAGCTCAATATGTCGATCCCCGATTCGACCCGCGTACTCACCAAGGAAGATATCATTGAGATTATCAAATATCTGGTGTCGCTCATTAACTCCAACGCCGAGGTGGACGATATCGATCACCTCTCCAACCGTCGTGTGCGCACCGTTGGTGAGCAACTCTATAACCAGTTCGGTATTGGTCTGGCGCGTATGAGCCGTACCATTCGTGAGCGCATGAACGTGCGCGATAATGAGGTCTTCACCCCGACCGAACTGATCAACGCCAAGGCTATTTCGGCTGTCATCAATTCGTACTTTGGTACCAACGCGCTGAGCCAGTTTATGGATCAGCAGAACCCGCTGGCTGAGATCACCCACAAGCGTCGTATGTCGGCCCTGGGTCCCGGCGGTCTGAGCCGCGACCGTGCCGGTTTCGAGGTACGTGACGTACACTATACGCACTATGGCCGTCTGTGCCCGATTGAGACGCCTGAGGGACCGAACATCGGTCTGATCTCGTCGCTCTGTATCTATGCTAAGATTAACGACCTCGGTTTCATCGAGACACCCTATCGTAAGGCGGAGAACGGCGTAGTGGATCTCAATAACGACCACATCCTCTACCTCACCGCTGAGGACGAAGAGAACATGACAGTAGCACAGGGTAACGCCCTGCTGGATGAGAACGGTAAGTTCGTCCGCAATAAGATCAAGGCTCGTTATGAGGCTGACTTCCCCGTAGTAGCACCCGATCAGATTGATGCCATGGACGTATCGCCGTCGCAGATCGCCTCTATCGCAGCTGCGTTGATTCCGTTCCTTGAGCACGACGATGCCAACCGTGCCTTGATGGGTTCGAACATGATGCGCCAGGGTGTGCCCTTGCTGCGCAACGAAGCCCCGATCGTAGGTACCGGTATCGAAGGTCAGTTGATTCAGGACAGCCGCACGCAGATCGTTGCGGAAGACAATGGTGAGGTGACCTATGTGGATGCCGATACCATCCGTATCCGTTACGACCGCGACGAGGACCAGGAGTTCATCTCCTTCGACTCGGCTGAGAAGGAATACCGTCTGCCTAAGTTCCAGAAGACCAACCAGAATACGACCATCGACCTGCGTCCTATCGTCCGCAAGGGTGACCGTGTAGAGAAAGGCGAGATACTGACCGAAGGTTATGCTACCGAGAACGGCGAACTGGCCCTGGGTAAGAACCTCAAGGTGGCGTACATCCCCTGGAAAGGCTACAACTACGAGGATGCCATCGTACTCAGCGAGCGCATCGTGCGCGAAGATATGTTCACCTCCGTACACGTCGTAGAGCAGCTATTGGAGGTGCGCGAGACCAAGCGTGGCGTAGAAGAGTTCACCGCCGATATCCCCAATGTATCCGAAGAGGCTACCAAGGACTTGGACGAGAACGGTATCATCCGTATCGGTGCTCGTATCGAGCCCGGTGATATCATCGTCGGTAAGATTACCCCGAAGGGTGAGAGTGACCCCTCGCCCGAAGAGAAACTGCTGAAGGCCATCTTTGGTGACAAAGCCGGTGACGTGAAGGACGCTTCGCTCAAGGCCAGTCCGTCGCTGAGCGGTGTGGTAGTGGATAAGAAACTCTACACCCGCAACGATAAGAGCCGCGAGCAGAAGAAGCAGGATAAGGAGATCACCGCACAGATGATTGAGAACGCCCGCAAGGAGGGCGAAGCGCTGCGCCAGGTGCTCATCGACAAACTCTCGACCCTACTGCGCAGTCGTCAGTCGCTCGGCGTATTCGACCTGGTTGGTACCGAGTTGATACCCAAGGGAACCGTATTCTCCAAGGAACGCCTCAATAACATCGACTTCCAGTCAGTACTGCTGGATAACTGGACAAGCGATGCGCACCGCAGCGCCCTGGTACGCCAGTGTGTGCTCAACTACCTGGAGAAGCAGAAGGAGATCGATGCCCAGCTCAAGCGTGAGATGTTTAACCTCACCATCGGTGACGAACTGCCCAATGGTATCCAGCAGATGGCTAAGGTCTATATCGCCAAGAAACGTAAGATTCGCGTGGGCGATAAGATGGCCGGTCGTCACGGTAACAAGGGTATCGTCAGCAAGATCGTGCGCGTAGAGGATATGCCGTTCCTGGCCGATGGTACTCCGGTGGATATCGTACTGAACCCGCTGGGTGTGCCTTCGCGTATGAATATAGGTCAGATCTTCGAGGCTGTGCTCGGTTGGGCAGGTCGCGAGTTGGGCGTGAAGTTTGCTACGCCTATCTTTGACGGCTGCACGATGGAGCAACTCAACGAATGGACTGACAAGGCGGGTCTGCCCCGTGCCGGTAAGACCCAGTTATACGATGGTGGTACGGGCGAACCCTTCGACCAGATGGCTACCGTCGGTGTGACATACTTCATGAAACTCGGTCACATGGTGGACGACAAGATGCACGCCCGTTCCATTGGCCCGTACAGCCTGATTACCCAACAGCCTCTGGGTGGTAAAGCCCAGTTCGGTGGTCAGCGTTTCGGTGAGATGGAGGTTTGGGCACTGGAGGCCCACGGCGCTGCACACGTGCTGCAAGAGATCCTGACCGTTAAGTCTGACGATGTCACCGGTCGTGCACGCACCTACGAAGCGATTGTCAAAGGCGAACCGATGCCTACGCCCGGTCTGCCCGAGTCATTGAATGTGTTGTTACATGAATTGCAAGGCCTTGCCCTGTCAATTAAAATGGAATAATGAATGTAGAACCTGACAAATAGATTGACAGAATTATGGCTTACGATAAAAACAATACTACTCCCAAGCGTACCGGTTTTACCAAGATAACCATTGGTCTGGCATCTCCTGACGAGATCATGCAGCTCTCGTCGGGCGAAGTGCTCAAGCCGGAAACGATCAACTACCGTACTTACAAACCCGAACGCGACGGCTTGTTCTGCGAGCGCATCTTTGGTCCTACGCGTGACTATGAGTGCTACTGCGGCAAGTACAAACGTATTCGTTACAAAGGCATCGTCTGCGAACGCTGCGGTGTAGAGGTGACGGAGAAGAAGGTGCGTCGCGAACGCATGGGTCATATCAAACTCGTGGTGCCCGTGGCACATATCTGGTATCTGCGCTCGCTGCCTTCCAAGATGGCAGCCCTCTTGGGTATTCCTACCAAGAAACTGGATACCGTGATCTATTACGAGAAGTATATCATCCTCAACCCCGGTATCATGGCGGGTCAGACCGTCGGTGATGTCACCATTGAGCGTAACGCCCTGCTCGAGGAAGAGGAATACGAAGAAATCATGGCACGCGTGCCGGAGGATAACCAACTACTGGAGGATGATAATCCCGATAAGTTCGTCGCTAAGATGGGTGCCGAGGCTATCTATGAGATGCTCTGCAAGATCGACCTGGATGCCCTCTCATACGAACTGCGCGCCCGCGCCGACCAGGACAGCAGCATGCAGCGCAAGCAGGAGGCCCTGAAGCGTCTGCAGGTCGTTGAGTCCTTCCGCGCCAGCAAGGGCCTGAACCGCCCCGAGTGGATGGTACTGCAGGTAATACCTGTCACCCCGCCCGAACTGCGTCCGTTGGTACCCCTCGATGGTGGACGTTTTGCCACCTCTGACCTCAACGACCTCTATCGCCGTGTCATCATCCGCAATAACCGCTTGAAACGACTCGTCGAGATCAAGGCTCCGGATGTCATCCTGCGCAACGAGAAACGTATGCTGCAGGAGGCCGTTGACAGCCTCTTTGACAACAGCCGTAAGACCACAGCCATCAAGTCGGAGGCTAACCGCCCGCTCAAGTCTCTCTCTGACTCACTCAAGGGTAAGCAGGGTCGCTTCCGTCAGAACTTGCTGGGTAAACGTGTGGACTATTCCGCCCGCTCGGTTATCGTCGTGGGTCCGGAGCTGAAGATGCACGAGTGTGGTCTGCCTAAGGATATGGCAGCCGAGCTCTACAAACCGTTTATCATCCGCAAACTCATCGAGCGCGGACTGGTCAAGACCGTTAAGAGCGCTAAGAAAGTCATCGACCGCAAGGAAGCCGTCATCTGGGAGATCCTCGAGCACGTCATGGAGGGACACCCCGTGCTGCTGAACCGTGCCCCGACGCTGCACCGCCACGGTATCCTGGCTTTCCAACCCCGCATGATCGAGGGTAAGGCTATTCAGCTGCACCCGCTGGCTTGCGCCGGTTTCAACGCCGACTTCGATGGTGACCAGATGGCCGTTCACCTCCCCCTCTCTAACGAGGCAATACTGGAGGCACAGCTGCTCATGCTCGGCTCGCACAACATCCTCGACCCCGCCAATGGTAATCCTATTACCGTGCCCTCGCAGGATATGATCCTGGGTCTGTACTATATCACCAAACCCCGTACGGGTGTTAAGGGTGAGGGACTCATCTTCTACAGCGCCGAGGAGTGCTTCATCGCCCTCAACGAAGGCCGCGTGGATATCCACGCCAACGTCAAGGTGCGTATCGATGGCAAACTCATCGAGACTACACCCGGACGCGTCATGGTCAACCAGTTCGTGCCCCAAGAGGTCGGCTTCCAGAATGTTACGCTCAAGAAAGGTGCCGTCAAGGGCATCATCTCTAAGGTCATCAAGACCTGCGGTGTGGCTCGTACGGCACAGTTCCTCGATGATATCAAGAACCTCGGTTACCATATGGCCTTCAAGGGTGGCTTGAGCTTCAACCTCAACGATATCCTCATCCCCGAAGAGAAGGCGGATATCGTAGCCAAAGGTAACCAAGAGGTAGAGCAGATTACCGAGCTCTATAACTTCGGTGAGATGGGTGACGATGAGCGTTATAACAACGTCGTCGGCGCATGGAACAAGGTCGATGCACAGGTTACCGAAGTGCTCATGAAGCACATGGAGACTGCCGACCAGGGCTTCAACTCCGTCTATATGATGATGGACTCCGGTGCCCGTGGTTCCAAGCAGCAGATCAAACAGCTCGCCGGTATGCGTGGCTTGATGGCTAAACCGCAGAAAGCCGGTGCTACCGAAGGTCGTCAGACCATTGAGAACCCGATTCTATCGAACTTTAAGGAGGGTCTGTCGGTGCAGGAGTACTTCATCTCTACGCACGGTGCCCGTAAGGGTTTGGCGGATACCGCCCTGAAGACGGCGGACGCCGGTTACCTGACACGTCGTCTGGTCGACGTCTCGCACGACGTCATCATCACCGAGGAAGACTGCGGTACATTGCGTGGCTTGACGGCACGTGCTATCAAGCAGAACGACAACGTCGTGGCTACCTTGGCTCAACGTATCCTCGGCCGTGTATCCGTGCACGACATCCATGACCTGGACGGCAACCTCATCGTAGCCGCCGGCGAAGAGATTCGCGAGGCTCAATGCGATGCCATCGATGCTGCCGGTATTGAGGAAGTGGAGATCCGCTCGGTACTGACCTGCGAAGCCAAACATGGTGTCTGCGCCAAGTGTTACGGCCGCAACCTGGCTACCCGTCAGATGGTACAGAAAGGTGAAGCCGTCGGCGTGATTGCCGCACAGGCCATTGGTGAGCCGGGTACACAGCTTACGTTGCGTACCTTCCACTCCGGTGGTGTGGCCGGTAACGCTGCTACCGAGAATACCTATGCTATCCCGCGTGACGGACGTATCGAGATTGACGAACTGCGTACCATCACCACCGAGGCAGGCGAGACCATCGTGGTAAGCCGTCTGAACGAGATGCGACTCGTGGATTCGCATACCGGTGTCGTCCTCACGACCTTCAACATCCCCTATGCCTCCAAGCTATTCGTCACCCCGGGTGAGGAATACAAGAAAGGACAGCAGGTCTGCGAGTGGGATCCCTACAAGGCAAGCCTCGTCATCGAGCAAGCCGGACACCTCCGCTACGAGGATGTCATCGAGGGTATCACCGCCAAGACCGAGGTGGATGAACAGACCGGTAAGAAGGAAGTTTATATCACCGATACCAAGGATAAGACCAAGATGCCGATGGCACATATCATCGGTGCCGAGGGCGAGATACTCCGCTCCTACAACCTGCCTGTCAAGGCAATGCTCGTGCATGCTGACGGCGCTGAGGTTAAGGTGGGCGACAACCTCTTCACCCAGACACGTTCCTTCGGTACCGCGGGTGATATCACGGGTGGTCTGCCGCGTGTAACAGAGCTCTTCGAGGCCCGCAACCCGTCCAACCCTGCCATCGTGGCTGAGATTGACGGTGAGGTGACCTACGGTAAGATCAAACGCGGTAACCGCGAGATAACCGTTACCTCGCGTCAGGGTGAGGTGAAGAACTATCTCATCCCGCTGACCAAGCAGATCTTGGTACAGGAGGGTGACTATGTTCGCGCCGGTGTTGCCCTTTCCGACGGTGCTATCACACCCGATGATATCCTTGCCATCAAGGGTCCCACGGCTGTGCAAGACTATATCGTCAACGAGGCCCAGGCTGTTTACCGCCTGCAGGGTGTGGAGATCAACGATAAGCACTTCGAGATCATCGTGCGCCAGATGATGCGTAAGGTCGAGATCCTGGAGGCAGGCGATACCCGCTATCTGGAGGGACAGCTTGTTGATAAACTCGACTTCCTGGATGAGAACGACCGTATCTGGGGTAAGAAAGTGGTTACCGATGCCGGTGACAGTGAACTGCTCCATGCCGGTCAGATCGTTACCGCACGTCGTCTGCACGACGAGAACTCGTCGCTGCGTCGCCGCGACAAGAAGCTGGTAGAGGCTCGTGACGCCCAGTGCGCTACTGCCCGCCAAGTGCTGCAGGGTATTACCCGCGCCGCCTTGGGTACCAAGTCCTTCATGTCGGCTGCATCCTTCCAGGAGACCACCAAGGTGCTCAACGAGGCTGCTATTCAGGGCCGCGTGGACTACCTCGAGGGTATGAAGGAGAACGTGATCTGCGGTAACCTCATTCCTGCCGGTACGGGTCTGCGTGAGTTCCAGAAACTCAGCGTGCACAACGCCGAGGAGTACGCAGCCATCCAGGCCGCCCGTGCAGCAGCCGATGCCGCACTCGAAGAAGACTAACAAAAAAATACCGATTGCCTCGGCAATCGGTATTTTTTTGTAATGGTTAATGGTTAATGGATAATGGTTAATGGATAATGGTTAATGGTTAATGGATAATGGTTAATGGTTAATGAATAATCCATTATTGTTTACATTGATTTTTTGCATTGACAATTTTCCGTAGAGACGGCATTCCTTGCCGTCTCTCTTTGCATTCCTTGCCGTCTCTCATTGTATATCCTGTCATTTTATAATCAAAAAAGCGGCGGTGCGGCGCTCAATGCGCCGTTGTCTAATCGCTCAAAGTCGTTCGATGAGCAAGACTCCTCGCCCGCCTTC
>OCTX012284556.1_pt1 | contig 24133 bp, 13 predicted proteins | sample 1539691 | NCBI WGS metagenome assembly OCTX01 (sample SAMN02144231, study PRJEB22623) | gut metagenome | biome: sheep rumen | host: Ovis aries | place: New Zealand
TTTATGAACGGCGAGGACGAGAAAGTCTTGACAAATGATCCTACGGCTACTACTAAAGCCACCATAAAATCTCCTGTTGGTGAATATGAAATTGTAGCTTCTGGCGCTGAGGCCAAGAATTACACCTTTGAATATCAAAATGGTACGCTGACAGTCACCAAGGCCCCGCTGACAGTATCGGTTGGTGAGTACACCAAGAAACAAGGCGAGGCTATTCCTGAGTTTACTATAGGCTACGATGGATTCAAGAACGATGAAACAGAAAAAGTCCTGACATCAAAGCCCACAGCAACGACTACAGCAACAGATGCTTCGGAGCCAGGAGAGTATGACATCGTAATAAGCGGTGGCGAGGCCGAGAACTATGAACTGACGTACGAGAACGGTACGCTAACAGTCGTGATGGCAGATGCCTTAATCATCACAGCCAATAGTTATACCCGCGTCTACGGCGACAACAATCCCATATTTGAATACTCAAGTGAAGGAGCTCAGCTGGAGGGCACACCTGAACTGTACTGTGAGGCAACGATAACATCGCCTGTCGGAACCTATCCCATCGTCATCAAGAAAGGTAGTGTAACGAACTACAACGACAACTATGTAAATGGGACTCTGACAATCATACCTGATACGCTGATTGTGACTGTCGCTGATACGATAAAGGAACAGGGACAGGAGAACCCAGTCTTTGAATTACTGTATGAAGGCTGGAAGAATAATGACACGGAAGATGTTCTGATAGCAAAACCCGTCGCCACGACTTCTGCCACCACTGAAAGCCCTGAAGGACAATATGCCATAGAAATCTCTGGCGGTGAAGCACAGAACTATGTGTTCCAATACAAGGAAGGTGTGCTAACGATTGTTACACCGTCTGGCCTGACTGTTGTTACAGGAGGACGCCCGTTCGATGTTTACACAGTGACTGGCCGTAAGGTGCGTCATCAAGTTACATCATTGAAGGGTCTCGCACCTGGTGTTTACATTGTAGAGGGTAAAAAAGTAATGGTGAAACAATGACCATAGTGGCTATTACCTAACAAGAAGGAAAAGCATGGAAAAAAGTTTGACGATAATAGTCATTGCAATTGCGTTCGTCTTTTCTCTTGGCTGCCAAAGAGGCAATCGGGTTCACTCTGCCGAATCGGTAGCCATAGAGAAAGAAAACGCATCATCATCAACAGAGAGCCTGACTGAACGGTCAGAGGATGGACGTGTATGGATGGAAGTGGACACGGTTAGCCATGCGCTTGTCGGATTTGCCCGGGTTGCGGGAGAGCCCCTTGTTGATACGCTGATACACTATGACCCTGCTTTAGAAATCTATCCTAAACGAGTTCATTCCATCAGTACAGATAATGGCAAAACGTTCTATCTGCTTATCTATTCGCAAGGGCATCTCCTTTATTTTGATGAGGCAATGACATGTACTTTCGAAGAACATGGTCTGCAGCCCGCCTCGCTCTTCTCAACAGAAGGGCAAAAGGATAGCGTAATAAGCTGCATGTGGTACGACCAGCTGGTAGAGGCCAGTGAGGGCTTTCCGTTTGATGATTTTGACGAAGATCGCTTCGGCATTCACTACGACCAATCTACCAAACGCCTTTATAGCCCCATCATGGAGAATCACGAGGAAGGCTCTGGCTATGAGAACTGTCTACGCTACACAGGACGCTACACCGTCTTTCAATTCAACGGCAAGGAATTTGTCAAAGCTGGCGAAGACGGAGCTTGGTGGCTAAATCCTGAATTGCGGAACTACAAGCGTACCGTCAGCAATCGCAAGACTGCTGACGGTATAGAGCAAGTTGACCTAATGGCCGACGGCACCCTACGCCGTACTTTCTGGAAAGGGGCCAAGACACTTGATGACCTACGTTACAGGCCATGATGCAGGTATCGAAGGACTAAAGCAATTATTATCTATAAAATAGGTATAAACTTCTCTACCCGGACGCGCCGGATCGACGGTTGGAAGATTGCGGAATAACGGAGTACTATTCGCCTTTTGGCGTGAAGCAGAGCATCCAGCGGTAGAGGTTGCAGCCTACGAAGTTGCCTAAGACCTCGGCGACGTAGACCACCAGCACGGATACGTTCACTTTATCCATCGCTCAATGTGGCAGGTGTGCTGCTTGGAGTGGCTGTCATAATTGATGCCTACAAGCAGCATCTCGCCGGTGTATTGCTCCACCTGCTGTGGGTAACAGCGCGCTTTGATCTGGTCGATGGCGGCACGGGCCGTGCAGTCCTTCTTCAGTTCGACGACCAAGGCAGGCTTCGCCACGTTCTTACGCGGCAGCAGCACAATGTCGGCATAGCCCTTGCCTGTGGGCAGTTCACGGAGCATGTGGTAGTCGTTGCGAGCATAATAGTAGGCAATGCTGATGACGCAGGAGAGCGCATTCTCATCGTTATACTTGAACATGCTGGCGTTCTCGCTGTGCAGTGCTTCCAGGTGTGCCGCCACGTAGTCGGCATCACCACGCAGGGTAGCATTAAGCAGTTTCTCCGACTGGTCAAGGGCCTTGGCGACAAACTCCCAGCGGTTCTCCTTCACGGCGTTCACCATCTCGCCCCCCACCTCCTTGTTGGGTATGTAGCATTCGTCGCGCCGCCAGTCATAGCCTAAGTATCCTAAGTGGATGAGCACGGTATAGACATCGTCGCGGTTCTTCACTATCGACATGTCGTTCTGGAAGCGCGTGGGGTCTACTTTCTCCCTTCCGCCGGCCAGCATCTCGACGATGCCGTCCCTGAGACCGTCGAAATTCATATTGATATAGTTCGTCATGGCCTCGAACGACCCCGTCCCCGTCCAGTAACTACGGCAGCGGTGGCGACTGACGGCCTGCATCACCGAGTTGGGATTGAATATCGACGGCTCGTCGCCTATCTGGTAGCCGTCGTACCACCGTGCCAGTTCGTCATAGTCCATGCCATGCTCCTGGGCCAACGTGCGCACCTCCTCGCTGGTGAAGCCGAAAAAGCGTCCCATCGGTCCCGGCTCCACCATCGAGTATTCTATGAAATTGTTCAGGGCCGACTCGGTCTTGTATTTCTTGATGGGCAGAATGCCGGTCATATAGACACCGGCAAACACGTCGACAGCCGCCACGTCCTTGAACATGCGACGCAGCAGGTCGACGAAGCTGTCTTTCACCGCTGGCTGGTCCTCGAAGATGCGGATGACCGCATCCCACTCGTCGATAATCATCACAAAGCGGTCGCCTGTAGCGTGGACGACGCGCTGCAGGTAGACCATCAAGTGCTCGCCCTCGGTATAGGGAACCTCCGGGTAGGCCGCACAGATGTCGGCGATAAGAGCCCGCTGAATGCCCGTCACCACGTCGCGGCCCTCCACGCCGGAGGTGAATGCCGTCATGTCGACATAAATGACGGGATACTTGTTCAGGTGCTCCTCGAACGACGGGTGTGCGGCAATTTCCAAGTCGGCAAAGAGCGCCCGAGAGTCGCACGAGTGGTCGTAGTAGGCACACAGCATTTCGGCCGCCATCGACTTGCCAAATCGGCGGCTACGCGTTACACAACTCATCTTCCTGCGTGTGAACAGCGTGCTGTTCACCACGGCTATCAGTCCGCTCTTATCGACATACTCGCTATTGCGAATCTGGCGGAAGCCTTCATTACCTTTATTTATATACAGTCCCATTGTGATGATACTCTTAATGAACGCCACCAATGGCATTCCGTCGGCAAAGTTAAGGAAAATCCCGCAAACAGACAAGTGTTTGCGGGATTTTCTGCGGTTATTTTTCGAACCACTCCATGAGTTTCTCCTGAACCTCTTTCGGGAATGCTATTCTCAGATAGAAGCTGCTCGGCTTCGAGGCGTCCTGGTGCTGGAACGATGCATCGTACCTGTACCACTCGTTATCCTTCCAATAACGGTAATGGTAGGTGAAGTCATAGTTCCACAGGCCGACATCGAGTCCTGAGGCTTCAATTCCATAACTACCTACTTCGATTTCGGAATACCCGACAGGGACAAAGACAATCTTATCGTTAATAAAGTCGAAATCCGTAACAACGCCAATTTGGGTTTTCAGTTTACCCGGGTCTACCTGCGCCGAGAGGTGGTGCAACTCATAGTCGCCATCGTCCCAGTCCAGTCGGCGGTCGTCGGTCAATGTTACATTGGTCACGCGGGCAGCAGGTTTCCCCTGGTCGTTGCGATACTTCTCGATATCGAACTCCAGCGTGTAGGTCCGCTTGCCTGCAAGAGGGTACATGTCGTAGATAGGAGACATTGTATCTCGATAAGTTGTAATCTCCTCGTCGTCGGCATGTACCACAACGTGTATGGCTTTCTGAGTGGCAACAGCCTTTACCCGCTGCGGTGCGTATTGTGCGAGATCCTCGTCCTCATCTTTGTCCCAATAGTTCACGCCCCATACTTCGGGTGTAGGTCCCTCGCCAATACCAAGCTCATGTTCGGGGTTTGTATCCTTGCTCGAAGTGCATTTCAATCCGTCGGCAACAATTCTACAGCGGAAGGTCTCCACCGGAATAGCCTCGCCCTCGGCAGGTCCTGGGTCATAGTTGCCGTCCTGAGTGAACTCGATGAACGCGGTGGCCTTGTCGCCTGTAGGCAGTTTGCCCTCGACGGTAATGAAGCTGTTGTAGGGCGAGCCGGTGTTGGGATCGACGGTGACGGTGATGGTCTTGTCGCTGATGCTGGCCCGGACATAGTCGCCATTGCCACCGACGGTGATGTCGGTCAGGTTGGTCTCGGTGATGGTGACAGTCTGCGTGCCGCCCTTGGCGTCGAACGTCAGCTTCTCGGGGTTCGTCTTGAAGACGAGGCGGGCCTGCTGGACGACAATGCTGTCCTCGACGAGGACGGCGCCGTCCTTCGTCTTACCCGTGACGAAGATGGTGGCCTTGCGGTTGGGCACGTTGGCGGGCAGGGCCTCCCAGTGTACGCTCAACTCGCCTTCAGAGTCAATGCGGATGAAGGTAAGCCACGGGGCGTCGGCCTTCAGCTCGACATTCTTCATGTTGGGCACGAAGTTGACGGTCTTGTGCGACATATCCTCGGTGGCCGCGATGCGCTTCTCGCTGATGTCGATGCGGGCCTTGCCGATGGAGATTTCCTCGCCCTTGCCCACGAGCACGGGGTGGCCCCAGTAACGTATCTGCGGGAAGACGGTGTAGGTGGTGCCCTCGTCCTTATGCGGGTCGAGCGTCTCGAACACATGCTTGTACGACTTGAGGACGCGGTCGTTCCAATAGCTGGTGTACCAGAAATCCTCGGTCTGCTTGTCGTCGGCATCAAACACTGCGAAGCCTATCCTCACGGGCAGCAGCAGACTGCGCGAGACGGGCGACTCGACGGTGAAGCGGTAGGGCTCGTACTTCTCGTCGTGCCACTTCAGGCTGCTGATGTTGGGCACGATGCCTAACATCTTGGCCTTGGCGAGCGAGAACGAGAGCTTGGGCGTCCACGCCCACTTGCCGAAATTGGCGGCGAACGACAGGTTGACGGGCAACGACAGCGTGACGGTCTCGTCGAAGTTCAGGTCGCTGTACAGGTTCGGGGTGTCGATCAGCGGCAGATAGGCGTCGTCGGTAAAGATGGGCACGTCGAACTCAGACTTCAGTCCGGCGTCGAGCCTGAGGGCCACACTACCCTTCTTCTTGACGATGGGGATGTTGCAGGCTACCTCGGCCTGGGCGTAGATGCCCGTGCTGAGGGCGAACTTGCCGGCGGCGAGCGTCCACGAGGTGGTGTCGCGGCTGGTGAAGTAGTTGTAGCGGTAGAAGTCCTCCCACGTGTTCCAGAAGATGTCGCGGTCGTACTGGTAGGTGGTGTTGATGGTGTGGGCGTTCTGCCAGGCATAGCTGGTTGTCAGCGTGCCCTGCGCCTCGAAGTAAAGCCCGAAGGAGAAGTCCGCCCAGAAGGGCCCCATGTTGACGGCCAGCTTCTTGCCACCCTCCTTGAGTGCGTACTTCACACCCTGCTTCACCAAGTCCTTCGCGAAGGTGAAGGGCACGTCGGCGTGGGCAGTCACGGCGCCGGTGAGCCCCAGGCTCACGTCTATCGTGTTGTTGAACTTCGCTACCTGGTAATAGCGGTCCTGGTTGCAGAGCAGGTTCAGGTAGAGGAAGCAGCGCAGGTCGACCGTCGACTGCAGCGAGCCGCCGAAGTCGAGCGAGCCGTCGAGGGAGATCTGCACCGGCGAGTCGTCGGGCAGCGTCTTGTACTGGCCCGAGAGCAGCGAGAGCGACGCGGTCAGCGCGGGCAGTTCTATCGGGTCCTTCGACTCGTAGCTCCAGTCGGCATCGTCGGCGGCGCGTCGGCTCTGGGCCGCCTCGTCCTTAGGTATGCCGCCCGACTTAAGCACGAGCACGTCGTAGACGTCCCTCACGTCGAGTGCCTCGGTGCTGACGGTGTAGCCGTCGGCGCCCTGCGTGACAGCGGTGACCAGTCCGCCGAAGCCGTCAGGAATGTATCGGCTCGGCTCCTCGATGAGCAGCTTCTGGCCCTTCTTGGGGATGAGGGCCTGCGGCGTACCGGGGGCCAGGCGTATCCAGTAGAGCGAGTCGCTGGCTACGATGTATTCGGCTATCGACTTATCGGGTATGACGACGTCGCTCTTCACCTTGTTTTCAGGGGTGACGAAGGCGATGGAGTCGATGGCCGAGATGGGGATGCGGAAGACGGAGTCGAGAGCGTAGACCTCCTGCACGACATAGTCGTCGTGCTCGACGCCGAGGGTGTCCACTCGCGAGTACTCGAACCGCTCGATGTCGCCGTAGAAGAAGGCGTTGAACTGTCCGTCGTTGCGGAAGATGTAGAGCGCGTCCTGCGCCTGCTGGGCAGCGATGGGCAGGGCGTAGGCTACTGACATCAGTGCTATAAAGAATAAGTTACGCAAGTGTCTCATCGCTTCATAATCTTATAGGTTATGTTGTCGGCCTTCACGATATAAACGCCCTGGGGCAAAGCGGCGAGAGAGAGACGGTAGGTGCCTGCATGACGGGCCGTCAGCTGTCGCACGAGCTTGCCGTCGAGTGAATAGACGCCGACTGCAGCACCGGCCTTCAGACCGCTGATGACGAGCTCGCCGTCCTCATAATCCACGGCAGCGGGCTCGGCCTGCAGTTCGCTGACGCCCGTCACGCTACGCTTCTCGTAAGTGAAGCGCAGGATGTCGGACAGACGGTAGGTGACGTCGGCCTTGGCCGAGACGACGCGCAGGTTAGCGCCCTCGAAGCGCACCTGGGGCCGCTCGGCGAGCATATAGGTGGTCAGCACGTGGTTCTTGGTCTCGACGACGAGGTAGTTGCGGTCCACCAGCGGGCCTGGGTCGGGCTCGGTGTCGCCCTGTCCGGCCACAGGCGGGGTGAAGAGGTAGACCGTCGGCCGGGCGTCGGTGTTGTCATTGACGCTGCCGCCCGTGCAGGCCAGACGACCGTCGCTGAGCACCGTCCACGAGGCCGAGAGCAGGTTGTGGCTGAAGCCCGTGGCCGTGGCCAGCGTCCACTCGTCGGTGTCGTAGTTCAGGCTGATGAGGTGGAGCGTCTGACGGGCTGCCGGTCCGCTGGCGCCGATGAGGTAGGCCTCCTGGCGTATGCTGTTTGTCAGCACGCCGCCGCGCCACGTGATGGTGCGCCCCTCGTCGTCGGCGGTGGGTATGACGACGTTCTGAAAGCGGTAGAGCCCCATCTGGTCGAGGTTGAGCATGTAGAGGCGGCAGCCGTCGGCAGCACGCGAGAGCAGCAGGTAGCAGTTATAGCCGCTGTAGACGACGTGGTAGTCACTCGGGCGCACGTCGTCGGACAACGGTAAGAGGCTGTTCTCCGACGTGAAAGGCAGGGCGAGGTAGCGCGTCTCGCCCGTCGCCGGACTGTAGCGGTCGACGAGCAGCTGCTCGCCGTCGTCGTCGGTGTAGTAGCCGAAGCTCTGTCCGCGCTCGTTCAGCGACGAGAAGGCGTAGATGTTGCCGTCGGCATCGTACATCATGTAGGGACTGGTGCGCCCGTCGGTCTGAGCCACAGCCTTGAACGACGCGCCGTCGTAGAAGTCCATCGTCGGGTCGTCGGCATACCAGTTGCCACTGACGTAGACCTGGCTACCCACGGCCATGGCCATGCTCTGGGCGCGGGCGGTGGTCAGCTGCGGCCCGGTGGCGAACGTCCGCGTCGTAGGGTCGTAGATGTCGGTGACCTTCGTCTGGCCAACGCCACCAGCTGAGGCGAAACCGCCGCCCACCATGTAACGGCCGTTGCTGAGGCGCACGGCGAAGGCGCCGTCGTGGGCGCTGGCGATGGGGATGGTAGTCCACGTGCCGTTCTGCCACAGCTCGGCGGTCTTGGTCAGCTGGAAGCCCGTGGTACGTCCGCCGACAACCACCAGGCCGTCGCCCGAGGGAAACGCCTGGTGGGCCATGCGGGCCACGGCCATGTCAGCCGCCTGCTCATAGCGGAGCGTGGCACGTACCCCCTGGCGCGGGTCGTCGGCACGGGTCGTCCGGTGGGGCTTCTCCTTCAGCGCCACCTTGACGGGCCTCACGGCGGCCATGCTGAGCAGCGGCCACACCAAGAGGCTGACGATAGACAACACTATTCTGTTCATCTTATTCGTATAATTCGTTTAATTCGTAGTAGATATTACTCTGCCTCGATGACAGAACCCTTACCACCGCCGCTGCGCTCGGCGCTGCGAGCCGACCACGCAGACGGGCTGGCCAGGCCGTCGCCGTCCTTGAAGATGCGGTACGTGCCGACCTTCATCAGACGGTTGTTGGGGTCGTTCTTCTCGAGCATCAGGATGCCGGTGTAGAAGTCCTTGATGCCGTCGGCGGTCATCGTGCCCGAGACAATCTCGGCCATCTTGTAGGTGGCGTTCTCACTCGTATTGGCTCCGTTCATGACGGCAAAGATGGTGAACTGGTCGCCCTTGCCCATGACGACCATCTGGGTCTTGTCGCTGAGGTTGCCTGACTGGCGGTACTGGTAGTTGATGGTGTTCTTCTGCTTGTCCTGGTCGGTGAAGTTCATGATCTGGTCGGCCAGACCGCCGCTCCACGAGTAGCCGTCGCTGGTGTAGACCGGTTCGTGCTGATGGCTGGTGAAGGAGCCGTCGATGGTGGGCGGCGTGCTGCCGGCGTAGATGGGCATGTGGGTGGTCATCTTCGAGAGATACTCCTGCGGAATCTGCTGCGTGATGCGCTGGTCGAACTCAGCCTCGTAGGTCTCGACATAGTCCAGCTCGTCCTGCGTCACCTTCAGCTCCGTGCCGTCGGTCTTGTAGATGGTGTACCAGTATTCCTCGCTGGCAGCCCTCTTGGCCATCAGGCGAGCCAACTTTGTTGCCGTCAAGCTTCGGCTGTCGTCGGTATAGATTCTGGGATTCCACGTAGTGGCGGGACTGGTGCCGTCACCGTCCTTGCCGATGGCATATTCCTCGATATTGTTGTTCTCGTCGAGCGAGGCCTCGGCAATGTAGAGGTTTTTCAGCGTTCCGCCGCTAACCTCGCCCGACATGATGTAGGCAAAACGGATGAAGATGCCCCATGATGGTATCTCGGTAGTCACAACGAAGCCGACGGTAAAGCTGCTACCCGAACCGGTAACATGAGCTTTCATACCCTGAGTGCCCTGATACATGGACGAGCCGACGGCGTAGTCGGCACCCTCCTCGTCAATGGCGTACATATCGACATAGACGCTGCTGCCCGACTGTCCGGCGAACTTGACGACCAACTCTGCATTTTCGACGATGTCATCCAGGTCGGCATCCTCCGGGTCTGTGCTCCAGAACTTCACGAGCTTTGGGGGCTTCAGGCTGAATGTGCCGTTGAGTGTAGGCGCACTGGAGCCTGTGTAGATGGGCATACCCGCATCCTTCAGAATGCTGACGAACGGTGAACTGAGGTCGAGTGGGTCAACCCTGAAATCATCGCCGGTGTCGGGATTGTCGGGGATGTCAGGATCGGTATTCTTCTGGTAGCCCGGCGACATGTGGTCGAAGAGGGCGGCGGGTATGTCGACCGTATTACCATTCTTATAATGTACGCGTATGCCCTGAGCCTGGGCGGTGGGCAGTCCTGCCCAGAGGAGCAGGGCTGCGCAAGCGGTTCTTAATATGCTGATTGTTCTCATTTCTTCAAGAATTTAATGTTGGTACTTCCTGCTTTCACGATATACAGACCGGGACGGAGGGCATTGAGCGGGAGTTCGAGACTGCCGTCGCTGCCAATGCGGTTCTGGCTGACGACTCGACCGCCAGCGGTATAGATATAGACGGGCTCGCCGGGACGGCAGCCGCTGAATACGAGGGCGTCGTCGCGGCGGCTGACGCTGCCCTCAGCCTCGGGCTGAACGGGGCTAACGGTCTCCTCGATGGCCGTGGTGCCACCGGCATTGAGCGTGAACTTCCAGATTTTCATAGTCTCGAAGGTCATCACGCCGCGGCTCGACGTGACGGTGGTCTCGGCGCCGAGCAGGCGTACCTGAGGCTTCTCAGAGAGCTTATAGCCCACGGTGCCGCCCATGTCGAGCGTGTACCACAGCGTGAATTCGTCGATGACGTCGTAACCAGGGTCATCGGGGCCGGGCGTCGGGGTGTCGTCATCGTAGCCGGGCTGCGGGTCGTACGGTTCATCCTCCAGTGGTTTGGCAGGCTCCACGTCGGTCAGGTCGGCGTTGAACGATATGCGGTAGTTGCCACGTCCCTCACCGCGGTGTACTTTAATCAGGTAGTCACCAGCCTCCACGTCTTTAGTAACCAGTGACCCCAAGTACCAGCTTGGATTTATGTGGAAGTTGCCTTGCGTGCGCTCCCAGTAGTTAGAGCGGTCGGCCTGATAGTAGTACAGGCGCACGTCGTCGATGCGCAGGTTGTCGCCGGGCTGGATGTTGATGGTCAGCGTGCCGGTGCCGGTCATCGTCACCTCGTACCAGTCCTCGCTGTCCTCATTACCGTTAGCGTAGCCGTAGCCGAGATGGCCTGACAGGGTCTTGCCCTTTGCCAGTTTCGTTGGCTTCTTCCAGTCGTTCTCTGCCTGACCGTCGTCGGGCAGCGGGTCCTGTTCGAAGTCATACTTCAGCGAGTAGGCACCGTAGCCCTCGCCGCGTTTCACCTTCACCAGGTAGTCGCCGGGAGCCACGTCGGGGACGGTCAGCGTGCCCTGATACCAGCCGGGGTTAATCCAGAAGGTGTTCGACGTGCGCTCCCAGCAGTTGGAGCCGTCGCTCTGGATATAGTAGAAGCGGATGTCGTCGACGCGCAGGTGGCTGTTGACATCGGTTGGCGTGTAAGTGAGGATTACCTTACCGTCGCAGGGTACGCTGATGCGGTAGAAGTCGACGTCGTCCTCGCTACTCTTCTGATAGCCGTAGCCCAAGTGTCCCTGTTTCTCCTGTCCTCGGGCCAGGTAGTTGTTGTCGCGACCTTCTTTCCAGTCGTTGTTAGGCTCGGCGTCGTTCTTGTATGCCTGAGGCTCAAGGGTGTAGGTCAGCTCGTAGCCGCCATAGCCCTCGCCACGCTTCACCTTGACGAGGTAGGTGCCAGGAGCCATGTTGGGTATGTTCAGGTTGCCCTCAGACCAGCTGGGGTTGATCCAGAAGTTGTGGTCTTTGCGCTCCCAGTAGTTCGACCCGTCGCTCTGATAGTAGTAGAGGCGCAGGTCTTCAATACGCAGGGTCTCGCCAGGCTTGATGTTGATGTTGACGGCACCGTCGCGCTTCACCTCGAACGTCCAGAAGTCGTCGTTGTCCTCGCTGCTCTTCTGGTAGCCGTAGCCCAGGTGCCCCTGCATCGTCTTGTTCAGGGGGAGTGTGCCGGGCTTCTCGTCTGACAGTGGGTTCCAGCCGTCGGGCTCGTGGTCGTTGGCGTAGGTATTGGCCGTGAAGGTGTAGGTCAGCTCGTAGCCGCCATAGCCCTGGCCACGCTTCACCTTGACGAGGTAGGTGCCGGGAGCCAGGTTGGGTATGTTCAGGTTGCCCTCATACCAGCTGGGGTTGATCCAGTAGTTGTGGTCGGTGCGCTCCCAGTAGTTCGAGCCGTCGCTCTGATAGAAGTAGAGTCGCAGGTCTTCGATGCGCAGCGTGCTCTCGGGCTTGATGTTGATGTTGGCCACACCGTCGTCGGCAACGGTGAACGTATACCAGTCGTCATCATCTTCGCTGCCCTTGGCGTAGCCATAGCCGAGATGCCCTTGCACGGTATGGTTCAAAGGCAGCGTGCAGGGCTTCTCGTCGGACCGTGGGTCCCAGCCGTCAACCTCGCTATTATTCGCGTAGGTGCTGGGCGTAAACTCCACCTTGATGGTGTACTGCGCCGCGCCCTCGCCATGCGTCACCTTGAGAAGATAGGTACCGGGAGCCATGTCGGGGACCTTCAGTTCGCCCTCATACCAGCTGGGGTTTATCCAGAAGTTGTTCGACGTGCGCTCCCAGTAGTTCGCCCCGTCGCTCTGGTAGTAGTACAACCGCAAGTCTTGGACTCGCAGGCCGCTTCCCGGTGTGATGACAATCTTGGCAGCACCGTCTTCTGTGACGGTAAACTTCCAGAACTCCGTCTTCCTGTCCGTCGAAAGCTGTCCGCTCTTCTCCTGCCCTAACGGCAGCTGCGTGGCTTCAGTCCACGTTGTTCCCTGCGCCAGCACACCCATCGGCAATGCCAGTAGCAGGGCAATCAAAAGATGTAGTCTTTTTCTCATATTATTATTGGTTTTAGGGTTTTTATGGCGTAAAGTTAGGCATAATCTACAAGACCCGTGTCGCACCATCACAAAAGTTATTCCCATATTCACAAATTACAGAAACTTTAACATTCCCATATTCACAATCCACCATTCCCATATTCACAATCAACTCATAATGAACGTGTTAAGCCGAATACCACGACAACGGCGGTTTGGGAGGGGCGGCCATTGTCTTTGCACGGAAGAACACGGAGAAGCACAGTCTTTCTGCCCCCCCGGCAGTGTCCATCCGCGTTCATCCGTGCCTAAAAAAATGACGGCAACACAAATTTTAGCCGCCGACGTTTGCAACTAACGGGAAAAAAGCGTAACTTTGCACGCGACTATGGTTGAAAACCTCGTAACGTCGATGCCGATGTACGTCTGTACGTTCTGGTCGGTGCTGCTCTTGGTGGATGTCCTGAACAACAGACAGACCGCCAAGAAGCGGCTATTGGCGTATATGCTGACGACCACGGCGCTCTACGCCTGCCACTACATCTTCTTCAACCGCCAGACGACGCTGATACCCTTCACCAACACCGTCTACACGGTAGCCAACCTGGCCGTGTTCCCGCTCTACTATATCTATCTGAAAGAGGTGACCGAGCCGACGTGGAACCACCGCTGGCAGTGGCTGCTGCTGGTGCCGGCTGCCGTGGGGGGCCTGGCCGTGGGCACGCTCTACGCCCTGATGGAGCCCGCCGAGCGGACGACGTTCATCAATGACTACCTCTACCACAACCAGATGGCCACTCAGGGCGGACTGGTCTGGTGGCAGGGGGCCGTCCACCAGACGGCCAAGCTGGTGTTCGCCCTGCAGATACCGCCCGTGCTGGTGCTCGGCCTGCGAAAGATACGCCGCTACAACGAGACGGTGGAGGCCTGCTATGCCGACACCGACGACCGCCGGCTCCACCTGATGACGACCATCCTGCTGCTGTTTGTGGTCACCTCGTTCATATCGTTCGGCGCCAACGCCCTGGGCCGCTATCGCTTTGCCGACTCCACGTGGCTGCTGCTCGTGCCGTCGGCGGTGTTCTCAGTACTGCAGTTCATGCTGGGCTACGCCGGCTATCACCAGCGGTTCACCGCCAGCGACCTGGTGCGCGACATGCGCATCGCCGAGGACAACCCTGAACCCAGCGCCGCCAGGGAGGACGTGAACGAGGGCACACAGCCCGGCAAGATGGCCGAACTGCAACAGAAGCTGACCGACGCCGTCGGCCGCGACCACATCTACCTGCAGCCCGACCTAAAGATTACCGACGTGGCAGCCCTGCTGCACACCAACCGCACCTACGTCTCGCGGGTGCTGAAGGAGCAGATGGGCACGACGTTTGCCGACTTCATCAACCGCCAGCGCATTGACTACGCCTGCCAGCTGATGAGTCGTCAGCCCGACCTGCCAGCGAGCGAGGTGGCCGCCCAGTCGGGCTTCTCGTCGCAGTCGTCGTTCTACCGTAACTTCAAACTCTACAAGGGCTGCGCGCCCAAGGACTACCATCCCGCCCAGACATGAAAAAAGTCGTGAAGTGGGCCGCTGTCCTCCTGCTGACACCGGTGCTGCTGTTCCTCATCCTTGCAGGACTGCTCTACGTGCCGCCCGTTCAGAACTGGGTGGCCGACAAGGTGGCGGCTATGGCGTCGGAACAGACGGGCATGGACATCACCGTGGGCCACGTCAGTCTGGAGTGGCCACTCGACCTGGGCATCGACGACTTCCGCGCCATACACCAGGGCGACACGCTGGCCGACGTGGGTCACCTGACGGCCGACGTGCAGCTGCGCCCGCTGCTGAAGAAGCGCATCGTCGTGAACGAGCTGTCGCTCAGGCAGGCAAGCCTCAACACCAACGGCTTCATCAGCGACCTCCGCGTAAAAGGCCGCGTCGGCGAACTCTGGCTGCGCTCCGACGGCATCGACCTCGCTGCCGGCACCGCCGAGGTGAACGGCGCACGACTCGCCGACGCCAACCTCGACATCGCCCTGAGCGACACCGCCGCCGTTGACACCACCACTACCGAAACACTGTGGCGCATCAATGCCGACAGCCTGAGCATAGCCCGCACCGACGTGAAGGTCCACCTGCCTGGCGACACCCTCAGCGTGGCCGCATCGATTGGTCACGCCGTGGCCCGCCAGGCCGACATCGACCTGCTGACAGGCACCTACCGCGTGGGCAGCCTCGACTGGCAAAGCCCCCTCCTAACCTCCCCCCGTAGGGGAGGAACTGGCGGCAGCGACGACGGTTTTGAGCTGACGGACATCCGCCTCGGCGTTGACTCCATCTATTACGGTCCGGAGGGTACCTCCTTCTATATACGCGAGACGGCACTGAAAGAGAAAAAGACGGGTCTGGAGATTCGCGAACTGACGGGCGGCGTACGCCTGGACACGGCCTTCACCCACGTCGAACTGCCCCACCTCGTGCTGCGCACCGCCGACAGCGACATCGAGGCCGAGGTGAGCACCGACTTCAGCGTGGCCGACGAGCACAACCCCGGCAAGCTGCGCGCCCGGCTGAACGCACAGATCGGCAAGCAGGACCTCCTACGCTTTGCAGGCTCGCTGCCCCAGCAGTTCATGCGCCAGTACCCCAACCACCCCATCAGCATCAAGGGCTCTCTCAACGGCAACCTGCAGCGCATGGAGTTCACGGGACTCGACATCAACCTGCCCACGGCCATGCACCTCAAGGCCGACGGCGTAGCACACAACATCACTGACCTCGACCGCCTGAGCGGACAGCTGAACCTGAAGGCCGAGAGCCAGGACCTGGGCTTCGTCGCCGAACTGCTGCCGAAGTCGGCTGGCATACGCATACCGAAAGGCATGACGCTCAGCGGCAACCTCAAGGCCAACGGCAGCCGATACGACATCGACGCCACGCTGCGCGAAGGCTCGGGCACGGTGAGGGCCAAGGGCACGGTGAACACCCCGCCGGCCGCACCGATGACCTATGACATCGACGCCACCGTCAACCGCCTGAACCTGCGCCACTTCATGCCCAAGGACTCGTTAGGGCTGCTGTCGGCCACCATCAAAGCCAAGGGCAGGGGCACCGACCTGCTGTCGAACCGCAGCCAGGCCGACATCAAGGCCAGCATCAACCAGCTGCAGTACGGCCACTGGGACCTCCGCGACATCGCCGCCGACGCCACTCTGAGCAACGGGCGCGCCATCGGCACTCTGACCGGCCACAACGAGCTCTTCGACGGCCGCGTAGGCATCGACGCCCTGCTGAGCACCAAGCAGGTGGAGGCCACCATCACGCCACACATCGACTGTGCCGACCTGTATGCCCTCCGCCTGTCGGACGAGCCGCTGACCGTCGGCATGGCCGGCAGCGTCAGCATACACTCCGACATGAAGCAGAGCCACGAACTGAAGGGGCGGCTCAACCGGCTGTACATCACCGACGCCAAGGACACCTACCACCCCGAGGACCTGGGACTGCTCGTGCGCACCAACCGCGACACCACGCTGGCCCGCATACAGAGCGGCGACTTCATCGTGAAGCTCGACGCCAGCGGCGGCTACGAGCCTCTGCTCAGGCAGGGCACTACCCTACTCGACTCCGTCAGGGCCCAGTACGACCAGAAGGTCATCGACCAGCCGGCCATCAAGCGCCTGCTGCCCACGGTGAAGCTCCACATGGAGTCGGGACGCAACAACCCCATAGCCAACATCCTGCGCACGAAGGCCATCGACTTCGGCGACCTGCTGGTTGACCTCAACACGTCGGCAGAGACGGGCATCAACGGACAGATGCACCTCTACACGCTGAACTACGACTCAACGCGCATCGACACCGTCAGGCTGACGCTGAAGCAGCAGGGCGACCGACTGACCTACCAGGGACAGGTGCGCAACAACCGCCGCAATCCGCAGTTCGTCTTCAACGCCCTCGTCGACGGCCACGTCCACGAGCACGGCGCACTGGCCGGCGTGCGCTACTACGACAAGGACGGAGAGATGGGCGTGCGCATAGGCGCCACGGCCGAGATGGAGGACGAGGGCATACGCTTCCGCCTGATGCCCAACCGCCCGACACTGGGCTACAAGGCGTTCAACCTGAACGACGACAACTACATCCTGCTGGGCAACGACCGCAAGATACGGGCCAAGGTAGACCTCATCGCCGACGACCGCACGGGTCTGAAGCTCTACACCGAGAACCAGGACTCCACCATGCAGCAGGACCTCACCGTCAGCATCAACCGCCTGAACCTGGGCGAGCTGACGTCGGTCGTGCCCTACCTGCCGCGCATCACCGGACAGCTCAACGGCGACTACCACATACAGCAGGACCAGGAGGGACGCATCGCCGTGGTCTCAGACATGGAGGTGGCACAGATGACCTACGAGCAGTCGCCGATAGGCAACATCTCGACCGAGCTGGCATACATGCAGCGCGAGGACGGCAGCCACGCCGTGGAGGCCCGCCTGATGCTCGACGGCGAGGAGTTCGGACTGCTGCGCGGGTCGTACTACGCTGCCACTGAGTCGCAGCCTGCGGGGAACGTGGACGCGACGTTCACCATGACGCGCTTCCCGCTGTCGATAGCCAACGGATTCGTGCCCGACCGCCTGATAGGTCTCGAGGGCTACGGTGAGGGCGAGCTGACCATCAAGGGCTCCACCGAGCGGCCGGTCGTCGACGGCGAGGTTTACCTCGACTCGACCTACCTCATCAGTCTGCCCTACGGCGTGCGCATGCGCTTCGACAACGACCCCGTGCGCATCGTCGGCTCGCACCTGCTGCTCGAGAACTTCGGACTCTACGCCTACAACGACGAGCCGCTCAACATTCAGGGCGACATCGACTTCAGCAACCCCAGCCGGACGACGATGGACATGCGCATGAGGGCCCGTAACCTGCAGATCATCAACGCCAGTCAGGAGCCCGGCTCGATAGCCTTCGGACGGGCCTTCGTCAACTTCTTTGCCACCATGCGCGGACCCATTGAGGCCATCAGCATGCGCGGACGCCTCGACGTGCTCGGCTCTACCGACCTGACCTACATGCTGCTCGACTCGCCCCTGTCGACCGACAACAGGCTCGACGAGCTGGTGAAGTTCACCGACTTCAACGACACCACACGCGTCAACGACACACCACGGCCGACGCCGTCGGGGCTCGACATGGACATGAACATCAGCATCTCGGAGGGCGCACACATCGTCTGCGACCTTAACCCCGAGCAGACCAACTACATCGACCTCACCGGCGGCGGCAACCTGCGCATGCGCTACGGCGGTACCGACGGACTGTCGCTCACGGGGCGCTACACGCTGGGCAACGGCGAGATGAAGTACTCGCTGCCCGTCATTCCGCTCAAGACGTTCAGCATCCAGAACGGCAGCTACGTCGAGTTCACCGGCGACCCCATGAACCCTCGGCTCAACATCACCGCCACGGAGCGCACCAAGGCCATCGTCGGACAGGAGGGACAGACAGGGCGCAGCGTCGACTTCGACTGCGGCGTGGTCATCACACGCACGCTCAGCGACATGGGACTGCAGTTCATCATCGACGCGCCCGAGGACAACCAGGTGAGCAGCGAGCTGCAGTCGATGTCGCTCGAGGAGCGCGGCAAGCTGGCCGTGACGATGCTCACCACGGGCATGTACCTGGCCGACGGCAACACCAGCGGCTTCTCGATGAACTCGGCACTGAGCTCATTCCTGCAGAGCGAAATCAACAACATCACCGGCACGGCGCTGAAGACGCTCGACCTCAGCGTGGGACTCGACAACGCCACTGACGCCTCGGGCAACATGCACACCGACTACTCGTTCCGGTTCTCGAAACGACTGTTCGACAACCGGCTGAAGATTCAGCTCGGCGGAAAGGTGTCTACCGGCGCGGCCGACCTGCCCGGACAGCAGCAGTCGTTCTTCGACAACGTCACCATGGAGTACCGCCTCGACCAGTCGGCAACGAAGAACGTCAAGCTCTTCTACCAGCAGAACGTCTACGACTGGCTCGACGGCTACACCGGACTCTACGGTGGCGGCTTCGTCTGGCGCAAGAAGATGGACTCGCTGGCCGACGTGTTCAAGATATTCAGCAACGACACCCGACAGCCGATGATGATGCGCCGCCCGACGGAGCGCCGCGACACCATCGCCAAAGACTCTGTAAGACATGAATAGACGACTATACCTCATACCGCTACTGCTGGCGCTCGCCATGCTCTGCTCGTGCATTTCTACACGCGACGTGCCCGACGACGACCAGCTGTTCGTCGGGCTGACCAAGATCAGCTACGACGACGAGAACGCGGACGAAAGCCACAAGCAGCACCTGGCCGACACAAAGGTCGAGGTGGAGGCCGCACTGGCCACAGCGCCCAACGGCGCCATCTTCGGCAGCAGCTACTACCACTCGCCGTTCTCGTGGCGACTCTGGGTGTACAACAGGTACGGCGGGAAGGACTCGAAGTTCGCACGCTGGATGACCAAGTCGTTCGGCAAGCCGCCCGTGCTGATGAGCCAGGTGAACCCCGCCCTGCGCGCACTCGTGGCCCAGTCGGTGCTGCGCAACAACGGCTACTTCCGCGCGACGGTCACCTACGATAACGTGCCGCAGCGCAACCCGAAGAAGGCACGCATAGCCTACCACGTACACCTTGACTCGCTGTTCACCTACGACTCCGTGGCCTACGTGGGATTCCCTGACGTGCCCCGACAGCTCATCGACTCCACACGCGAACTGGCCACCGTGAGCCGCGACGTGCCCTTCAGCGCCACCACGCTCGAGAGCGAGCGAAGCCGCATAGGCAACCTGCTGCGCACCAACGGCTACTACTACTTCAACCCGGCATACACCACGTTCCTGGCCGACACGTTCGACGTCGGCAACCGCGTACAGCTGCGCGTGCAGCTGGCCGACGGACTGCCGCCCGAGGCCATGCGCCAATGGTACATCGGCAACACCGACATCGTCTTCCGGCGCTCCATGCGCGAACAGCCCACCGACAGCATCCACCGCCGCCACCTGCACATCTTCTTCAACGGTCGCAAGCCGCCCATCAGGCCCCGCGTGGTGCTGAAGAACATGCGTCTGCGGCCACGGCGGCTCTTCAGCTACGACGACTACCAGGAGACGGCCTCACGCATCAATGCCACAGGCGTCTTCAGCAGCGTGGACTTCCAGTTCACGCCGCGCGACAACGACACCCTCGACCTGCGGCTGAACTGCACCTTCGACAAGCCCTACGACTTCTACTTCGAGGCCAACTTCAACAGCCGCACCATTGGCCGCTTCGGCCCCGAGGTGAAGGTGGGCTTCACCCGCCGCAACGCCTTCCACGGCGCCGAGAAGCTCGACGTCAACCTGCACGGTAACTACGAGTGGCAGTCGAGCGGCGGCAGCGACATGAACAGCTACCAGTACGGTGCCGACGCCGCCATCGAGTTCCCCCGTATCATTGCGCCCTTCTTCACCGACCGACCCAGGCGTCGCCCAGGGCGCACGCCCGCCACCTTCACACCTCAGTACACGACGATTGCCAAGGTGTCGACCGACATCATACGCCGCCCCAGCTACTACAAGATGCACATCGCATCGGGCGAGTGGACCTACCGCTGGCAGCGCAAGGCCACGAGCACCCACGAGCTGTCGCCCCTGACGGTGAAGTATCAGTACATGAACAGCCACACCGACCTGCTCGACAGCATACTCCTGGAGAACGTCTACCTCAGTACAACCATGGAGGACCAGTTCATCCCCAAGATGCGCTATACCTACGTCTACACCAAGAAGCGGCACCCCGTGCGCTGGGAACTGACCATCGAGCAGGCCGGCAACCTGACGGCCCTCTACGACGTCGTCGTGCAGGGCAACCGCTGGAACCAGAAGGGCAAGACGCTCTTCAAGAACTCATACGCCCAGTTCGTCAAGGTGGAGACCGACTTCACCAAGAGCTGGGCTTTAGGCTCGCACAGCTCACTGGTGGCCCACCTCAACGCCGGCGCCATACGCAGCTTCGGCAACACCGACATCCACGACACGCCCTTCAGCGAACTCTTCTACGTCGGCGGGGCTAACAGCATACGCGCCTTCACCGTGCGCTCAATAGGTCCGGGAGCCTTCCAGGGTCTGCCCGGACAGCGGCAGTTCAGCTACCTCATGCAGAACGGCGACCTGAAGCTGGTGTGCAACCTGGAGTACCGCACGCGCCTCTTCGGTAACCTGCACGGTGCGCTGTTCCTCGACGCAGGCAATGTCTGGCGGTGGAAGGACCAGACCTTCGACCTGGCGCAGATGGAGGAAACAGACCCCGACCCCGAGATGACGGCATACATGATACAGATGCTCAACGCCTGGTTTAAAGGCACGGGCTTCAAACTCTCGAACCTGCCCCGACAGATGGCCCTCGGCACGGGCGTCGGACTGCGCTACGACCTCGGCTTCCTCGTCGTCCGCGTCGACTGGGGACTGGCCCTGCACACGCCCTACGACACCGGCCGCAGCGGCTACTTCAACTGGGGCAGCTTCCGCGACAGCCAGGCCCTGCACTTCGCCGTCGGCTACCCGTTCTGACCTCATTTTGTTAAAAGATTTCACTGCCATCACTGCGGCTGTAAAGCTGCAGTGATGACGACTAATGTCTAAAATAGTGTTAACATTACCCCCCTTCATTTTGATAAATAAAGTTAAATTGCGACTTCTGCCAGAACAACGTTTGGCAAAATGGCGTATATTTGCAGCGAAGAAACCTAAAACTCAGGATTATGAGAAACAGACTATCCTTCATTGCAAGTGTACTACTGGCGATGTGCGTTGCCGTAGCATCGTGCGAGAAACCCATCGTCGAAGACATTGCCCCCGGGCAGGAGGGCCAGAAGAGTCAGGTCGTCATCACCATTGCCGACATCGAGAGCGGCTGGGCATCGTCAACGCGCGCGCAGGTCAGCGTCGCCGACGTGTGCTCGCGCGTCCAGTTCGCCATCTATCAGAACGGTACACGCGTTGAGGCTAAGAACCAGGCCGCCGGCGACGACGGCTTCGGCACGCTAACCTTGCAGCTCGACGCCGGCGACTACCAGCTGCTGGTGCTGGCCCACAGCAGCAAGGCTAACATCACGACCACCTCCCCCGCCAAACTGGCCTTCACAAACCCCGGCAGCTCTAACGGCACGGGCTACTCCGACACCTTCTACTACTACGGCACGATGAGCGTGACCGACGGCGAGACGCGCGTGAGCATCGACATGAAGCGCGCCACGTCGATGTTCCGCCTGGTGACCACCGACGTCAAGCCGGCCGAGGTCAAGCGGCTACAATTCTACTATGAGGGGGGCAGCGGTGCGCTCGACGCCACCACCGGCTTCGGCTGCGTGAAGTCGAAGCAGTCGGTCTTCGTCGACCTCGACGACAGCCAGACAGGCAAGCCGCTGCAGATTGACATGTACACCTTCCTGCACGCCGAGACGGGCAGCGTAGACTTCACGGTGAAGGCCTTCAACGCCGCCGACGACATCGTCTACAGCCACGAGTTCAGCAGCGTGCCCATGCAGCGCAACTGCATCACGCGTTATACGGGGCTGTTCTTCGTCAGCGACCAGCCCGACCAACCCGACCAGCCCGACGACCCGGAGCCTGACACCCCGTCGCCGTTGGTAGTGACGGTCGACCCTGATTGGGCCTCCACCTTCGACTACACATTCTGAGCGAGCCTACAAGCCCAAGGGGTTGATGGCCGAGTAAGCCTGCCTGACGCGCTGCTCAATGCCCTCAGCTGAGTAGTCGCCGTTGACGTCGGCCAGCGAGTTGGGGTCCAGTTCGAGCACGGTCTGCATGTCGGCCTCGGCGCCGGCCTTGTCGCCGCGGTTATACTTCAGCTGTCCGCGCTCGCGGAAAGCCTCAATCGAGAAGGGGTTCACCTCCGTCACACGGTCGTATATGCCGATGGCAGCCTCGTCGTTGCCCTTGGCGGTCTCGACACGTGCCTTCAGCAGCAGCACGTCCTCATGCTCGGCGGCGTTGTCCGTCAGCCACGTCGCGTCGCTGTCGGCGCCGGCGGTGTCGCCCATGGCGAGCAGCATCTGGGCGCGCATCAGGTAGGCGTCGCCGTAGTTGGCGTCGAGCGTTATCGCCTTGGTCAGCATGGCAATGGCGCCCACCATGTTGCCCTGTCCGCGCTGCGCCTGTGCATCAAGGAAGCAGGCCTGGGCGTCGGCAGCGTCAATCTGCATGGCCTGCTCACAGGCAGCCGCCATGGCGGCGTAGTCCTCCTGCATGAAGGCCACCTGTGCAATGCGCTTCCAGATGGCCGCGTTGCCAGGCTCGGCCTCGGCCAGCAGGCGCAGTTCGGCCTGGGCGTCGTCGGGCTGGCCCTGCCTCAGCAGCGCCTGCGACAGGTAGTCGCGCGTCTCGAGGTCGTCGGTCAGCTTCAGTGCCTCGCGGAAGCAGCGCACGGCATAGTCCGTCTGCCCCATCTTCATGGCCTTCACGCCGTCGTACTTCAGCAGGTCGAAGTTCTTCGCCTCCTGCGCCTTCTTCTCTTCTTCGGGCGACTGCTCCGAGCCGCCAAACAACACGTTCCAAAATCCCATATTATTCGTATTATTGTATCTCTTCTATCAGACGGCCCTGACGGTTGAACGCGCGGCGGTCAGAGAGCCACAGCGTCAGCACCAGCGACAGCACCGAGGCCGTCACGGCAGCCAGCATCAAGGCCACAAAAGCCACCACGGCCTCTACCGGCGGCAGACCGCCCATGAGCAGGCCCGACAGCAGCATCGGCATGACGAACAGGCCCATGAGCGAGAGGTTGCCCACGGCCGGCACCATCAGGCTGCGCAGGGCGCGGGTGACGTAGGGCGCCAGCGCCTGCAGGCGGGTGGCCCCGTTGCCCAACAGGGTGTAGTAAGGCTGACTGTCCTGTCGCAGACAGTCGAAGTAGGTTCGCACGCCGTGGATGGCGGTGGTCAGCACATGGGCCATGAGCACGCCCGACACCGGCACAAACCAGCGGGCACTCATCGGGGCGGCCGGCCTCAGCACGCCGTAGAGCAGGAAAGCAGTGACAGCCAGCACGCTGACGAACATGGCCGCGCAGGCGGGCAGCATCAGCACCCGGCTGGGCATGCGGCTCCGACTGACGAGCATGAAGGCGGCGGCAACGACGAGTACGGCCAGCCACGCAAGGTTGAGCCACACGCTGTCGTAGCGATAGAGCAGCCACAGACAGCCCCCCACGGCCGCCATCTGCACCGCCATGCGCACCACGGCCACGGCGGCCTTGGTCAGCAGCTGGCGGTCGTAGGCATAGACCAGATAACCAGGGACGAGCAACAGCAGGAGTCCCAGCAGCAAGTTAAGATATGACAGTGTCATGTTTTCCGAGTGTTATGATTTTGTCTGATTGGTTCAAGTAGTCAGCCACAGTGGTGGCAGC
>OCTX012159740.1_pt1 | contig 24114 bp, 10 predicted proteins | sample 1539691 | NCBI WGS metagenome assembly OCTX01 (sample SAMN02144231, study PRJEB22623) | gut metagenome | biome: sheep rumen | host: Ovis aries | place: New Zealand
CCCTTTCAATCAAATCTACTTTCACAAGCAAATTTAATTATCTATTTCCATTTCTTCCCATAATTTGTTATAAACTTATAACAAATCGCGGTCCGTACGGGATTCGAACCCGTACCACACGGCGTGACAAGCCGGCATTGTTACCATTCAACCAACGGACCAGGAGCTGCGGTTTGACTTGTAAAGGATAATCCGTTCTGTTATCTCAAATAATATAGCGTCAAAGTAGTTACCACGGACTTCTACCGTCATTACTTTATCATTACAAGTACTTATGGATAAGATATATAATATTTCGAACTATTAATATCAACCGTAGCTTGTAAATTTCTCCATAAGTTCAAGCATGGCATGCAAGAGTGGGGCGGCAGAGAATCGAACTCTGGTTGGTAGGATGTAAGCCTACTGTCCTGGACCACTAAACGACCTCCCCATAAAAATTATTTCTATATTTTGTTGCAGTCACATCCAAATTTAATTTGTAGCCCCGGTGGGACTTGAACCCACACGTCCATTCCTGGACCTCAGATTTTAAGTCTGATGCGTACTACCAATTTCGCCACGGAGCCATATTGTTACACATGAAACCGTTGTGTACCCCCTCAGGGACTCGAACCCTGGATCCTCGGCTTAAAAGGCCGCAGCTTTCACCAACTCAGCTAAGAGGGCATATGTGCTCCGGCTGGGACTCGAACCCAGGACCCAAAGTTTAAAGGACTCTTACTCTAACCAACTGAGCTAACGGAGCATGCAATAAATTAAAATTTTAACGTTGCTGTTTAATTTTGATTTTACGTGCATGCTTCTAATTGGATAAACTGCTTAATACCAATTTCTCTCAGGAAACATACACAACTAACGTTTTCGTTTCATTGTTTTCATATGTTTTTAATTTTATATTTATAATTTTTTATTTGCTATCATTAAGGATTTGAACCTTAATCTGCGCCTCCACGACACCGTGCTAACCAGATTACACCAGATGATAAATTACTTCTGCAATAAGTAATGATTTGTTAATTCTCACAGTTACTCTTCTTCCATTAATTGCAGCTGGAGTTTTCACTGATATTAAATTAGCCTTGCTCAGCGGGAGTAGAGGGATTCGAACCCACAACCATCGGCTTAACAGGCCGCCGCTCTAACCATTATAGCTATACACCCAATTAAAAATCAATTCTATATTTGCGCTCCCGGCAGGACTCGGACCTGCGACCCTCTGATTAACAGTCAGATGCTACCACCAGCTGAGCTACAGGAGCAAAATTAAAATTTGGAGACCGTTCTGTGCTGACCAGAATATATATAAGTGGCACGAAACCAAACCTTAAATAGCAACCGAGCCGACCCCTTAACGACACCTCTGGGTAAGGAAACGAATCGCAAATGCAATGGTTTTATTATAACATCCCAAGTTTTTTATTTTACATTACATTAACCATTTGTGGAGATGAAGAGAATCGGACTCTCCCACGAACCTTGCAAAGGTCCATCGCCAGCCTTGGAACATGCACCCCCGTACTCCAGTTTAGCCGTTCCTTTTAAGTTTTGCGAACCAAAGCAATCAAAACTGGAAAATGAAGCTTGAGCTCCGTACCGGACTCGAACCGATAACATCCGCATTACAAGTGCGGCGCTCTACCAATTAAAGCTAACAGAGCAAATGGCATCATCGAAAATATTATTCCACATCGGTTAATACTTATTTCAATCTACTCCTGTGGTATTTCCTCAGCCTAAGTTATGAATGTTATTCCAACTTATTTAAATCTAATGATTTAACATCGAAGGCATTCATATTGAGGTCCTAATGAGATTCGAACTCATACAACTTGTTTACGAAACAAGTGTTCTAACCATTTATAACTATAAGACCAAATAAAAATGGTAGTACTTTGGACAAGCAGTCTAATCTCTCGAACTTAATCTACAAAAGATAGAGCCTGATATATTTCAATCATATTTTTCTTTGGCAACTACCACGGATTTCTTAATGATAAGGAAATTCTGTTGTTTGACGGCTTTCCGCAGTTTATCACCGCAGCGTCTATCAAATATATTTACTGAACTATACAATTAAGGGTTTGACACCCACGAGTTGCAAAGCATCCCGTATGCAGTGGTTTTTCACCTAGCCTCTTCCAAATCAGTTTTTTATCTAAATTGTACCAACATGTCAAAGAACTCAATTTCAAAACTCTAAATAATATCTTTTCAAATATAATTAGAATTTGAATATTATATTAATAATATAGTTCTTTAAAAAATAATTTCAAATTTCTAAGAAAAAATTTATAAAGAATTATTTATTAATTTGTACCTCAACTTGGATTCGAACCAAGACCCAATTAAGGAGGGATTTTAAGTCCCCTGCGTAGACCATTCCGCCATTGAGGCATTTTATCTTCCTTCCAACTCTGATCTTTACCATCAATAAGTATTCATCTCACAAGGACTCCAGATTATCTGAAAGCTACCCTCATTATGTTAATTTAAATCAATGAGACCAATTCTTTCCAGAAGATATATATTAAAATCCGGTACTATTCTCCTATAATGTTCATTTAAGTGTGAATCCTTGCTCTACATGTGGTGGGTCACTTTACCCTGATTTTCAAATTCCCATGGAAATTATCAATCCCTCATATATAGTACCTTTGTACTTTTACATACTGTCTTTACATGAATTGACTATCATGCGAGTACCTTTAAACTAACTGGCAATATGTGGATTTATATTTCTTGAGTTCAATATTTCAAAGATCTATAATATTTTTTTTAAATATTATATAAATAATATAGTACTTTATTTTATAATTTCAAATTATTAAGAAAAAATTTAAAAATATTATGTTTGTTTAAACAAATAAGTGGTTAGATTTTTTTAATCCAACCACTTACATTTATATCATTTCTATTTTATTGTACCTCTATATCTCAGAATCTCCATGCAAGTGGTCTTTACATAACGCATAATCATTATCCCAAGTATTATTTAATATTTGGTCTGTTATTTGTTTATATGTATTGACTTTTTGCATTTAATATTTAGTTAATTTAATTTATAATAAAAATATTTCTAAGATTTTATATAAATAAATTAGATATTTTTATAGAGAAATTCAATTAATTTGAATAATTTTATTGATTTCCATATTTATTTCCTACAAATGTTATTGCATTATCTAATTGAGCTTTTGTCAAATGAGTTTTCTTACTTGCAGAAATTGGAGCTAACGACTTATCAAATATATGCATTGCAGGAATATTGACTTTATTGCCATTAAGTTTGTATTCTACTATCAAAAAGAAATCACATTGTGATTTTTCATTATTTGATATTGATACATTATTTTTCATTCTTTTAATATCTGTATCTTCACTTGCTACTGCTTTTACATCAAACTTTGCAGAACCCCAGTTTCCTTCATTATCAATAATTTCAAAATCATATCCATCATTTGAATTAGCATGTGGCTTTAGTGAGAAATCCTGAGATGCAATACTGTTGTCATCATATTTTAATGTGAATGTACCTGCTAATGATGCTTTTATAACGCCTTCAATTATATGTCCAATAGAACGTCTTATAATTTCTGAATCATCTATTTTTAGTTTGCCAGCACCATTAATATCTAACCCAACACTAAATGAATAGTCTGTATGTGTGCCAAATCTATCTGTAATAATATTTTCAGAACCATTATCTCCTTTATTAAATTTGCCAGCTATTAATACTAATAAGCTTTCTAACATATTTTTATTGAATAACGATTCATTAACTATAAAATTTTTTAACGGTTTCATAAAATCATTTATGCGTGTATATTTTTATTTTAAATTTTCTTCAATTTCTGAGATCATTTTCTTTACTTTCTGAACATATTCTTTAGCATCACGTATTGATTCATCAGAATTTTCTCTGTCATATTCACCCCATCTTTCTGGTTTTTCGTCTCCTTTTTCACGAGCACGTTCTACAGATCTTTCAGCATCTCTCTTATATTTCATTGACTTATAGAATTGTTCATAAGCATAAGATACATAACGCATAAGATCATCTAAATCTAAACGTTGATCCATATTTTCAGGTTTTTCAATAACCTTCTGATATAATGCTATGACATCATCATTAGTCTTTTTGATTTCATTAAACAATATATTTGGATCATCTTGAAGTTTCTTTGCTTTGATTTCTTTTACTAATGCTTTATAACGGCCTTGCTGTTGCTTAAGAAGTTTATCTAAACTAGACTTATCAAGATTAATGACTCCTTCTTGAGACTTTTCACGTTCTTTATGAAGTACATCATAGTCTTCTATCATTGAATCTTTAATTTCAAGAACATAAACATCAAGACCACTAATTGCATCTATAGCTTCTTGAAACTTTAATGAACGTTCTCCAAATTTATATTTTGTAGCAGTCATTTCTTGTACTCCTTTTTTCCAGCCTGTTGTTGGGAAATTATAAACTTTAACGTCTCCTTCAGTCTTTCCATATCCTTTTATGAAAGCTACAACTTCTTTAGTACCAGGCTTACAGCAAATTACATCAGCATTAAGTTTCTTTCCATACATTGATCTTAATGTCTTAATAAATTTCTTATCCCATTCTTCAGTATCTGCTTCATAAAATGTAAAATCGTCATCTTTAATTTCTGACCATTTGATTCCTTGAATACCAGTCTTCTTACCTCCATATCTTCCAGTTTCTGTTATAGGACCAAAAATAGACGCAAAAGATTTAGCTGACTTTGAAGGCGTACCCCAGTTTTTTTCTTTATATCTTTCTGCATTTTTCTTATCATCTTCACTATGACTTTTTTCAGCATCCTTAATTTTCTTTGCAAGTTCAAGTAAAATTGATGCTTTGAAACTTTCATTAATCATATCATTAATGATCAAATTACAAGTTTCTATAAGAATTTCTCTGTCACAAGAATATTCTGACATATATTCACATAATTGTTTCATTTGAATTTTAATCTATATTTATATACTTATATTTAAAAATAAAAAAAAGTTACATATATATCATTAAATACATATGCAACTTTATTGGGAGATTATGTGTCAATTGCGAAGTAGCCCAACTGGGACTCGAACCCAGACGCCGAAGCACCGCTTTTGAGACGGCTGCGTAGACCAATTCCGCCATCGGGCCATTAAACATGCTGATACAATCAAAATTTATGAAATCTTATATAGTTCTTCTTTTTCAATTGCACGTCTTATCCATCTCATCAATATCAATGCTTTATCATAATGAGACATAAATGTAGCAGTTTCACCAACATCATGCTTATCAGACAAATCAATATCTAATGAATAGACTGTACCATCTTCTACTGTTATATGATAAACAGCAATACCACCTGCCTTTACACAATCAAGTACAGCAGATCCTTTTACAATTGTCTTTAAATCATGAGTAATCATTTTCTCTCTCCTATATATTTGTTACTTTATAAAATAAGTTTAAATATTCATTATATCTATAAAATTCACAACCTAATACTTTTTTTTATTTTTTTCATGTGCCCTGCCAGGGACTCGAACCCTGACGTATATTTCAACACTGGTGCCTTAGGCCAGCCCCTATGCCAATTCGGGTAGCAGGGCATATTCTATTTATTCTAACCAAATGAATATATGTACTCGCGACATACACATACTCATATTAATCGGTCTTACTAAAAATGCATAACGTTGCCAGCATAGGTCGTTATACTATTTCTTTCAGCTTGATGATTTCCTTTTTTCATAGGTAACGATAAATTCCTATCACCAAGTCATCGAATAAATAGTCAATTTGTAGTTTTATTTTAACCGGATAAACTACATATAAACGCGGTATCGTATTCGTAGGACCGGTGGGAGTCGAACCCACGCTCCTTTGCTTGTAAGGCAAATGCTTTGAACCACTAAGCTACGATCCTATATATAAATTACTGTATTTAATATGTACCCTCACTCAGATTCGAACTGAGACCCCTAAGGACAGCTTCTAAGACTGCTGCGTAGACCATTCCGCCATGAGGGTATGCATTTAATTATTATATGCCAGGTACGATTGAGTCAAACAATCATCTCATGGTAAAATCCATGGCTCTATCGTTGAGCTAATACCTGATACACGTGGCTCTCTTGAACATTTTGGGCTTCTCATCCATCAGGTTTGTTCTTGACCGTACTGATATCACAGACCACGCACTTATGATATAGAACTAACGATTTCTCCTAAATCCGTAAAGTTAGGCAGCTTCGATTTATAAGCAGGTGCACCAGCCTATAACTGTATGCGGAGACGGCCGGACTCGAACCGACACACTGTTATTCACGATTACTAGTAGTTTTCAAGACTACTGCCTTACCAATTAGGCTTACACATCCAAAACAATACCTTTACATTCCACTATCCCGTACAACTCTAATGCTTTGCCTTGATTGTATGATACTACACATTGGTTGCCTACGGTAACTTCTCCTGTTCCATATACAGGTATGTCCTTCAAGATATTCGGGTACTAGGCCGGATTCGGACCGGCGTGAAGGATTTTTCCTTATCAGAGCCACAATCTGACGACATCGACCACTAGTCAACTAGCACCATGTAAAACAATTTCTTAAACAACTTATCAAAAACTCAAATTGCAAATAAATCCCTCACCGATGTTTCTGCGAATTTTCCTCTCCTGAGTTGCAGGTGTACATTTCTTCGTTGCCTTCGGACTAACTTCGACAGCATTACTTAGAATTTATCATAGTTTTATCGCGGGTATCGTGTCAGATTCGAACCGACATCTCAGTGATTCACAGTCACCGCCTTTCACCAGTTAAGTTAACGACACCATGTTTAAAATGACAGGTCAACCATTCTCCCTGTCTTGTCCCGATATGTTTTTTGCTATAATCAAGGCTTATAGTTGCTCAAGCTACGAGGGCGGGATTTCAACATTATATTGCAAATTAAAAAATTCACAATTTTTATAACCTCATGAAGATGGCTCTGCACAGATTTTTAGAGGCTGCAGAGAATCCTCTATATATTGACACTTTCAAATAATAAGCATTGTGTCTAGCACTCTTATTATTCTAATTGAGCGGATGATGGTAATCGAAACCACATCACCAGTATGGCAAACTGGTGCACTAACCTTTGTGCTACACCCGCATTATTAATGGCTTCTCACCATATTGAACCTCTACTTTTTGCCACAACTATGTGCTTCCTTGATATTATCTCATCACACCAGAGTATGGGTCTTTCAAAACTGCGTCGTCGCGGAGGTAGGACTTGAACCTACATAATCTTTTTCCAAATAAAAGCGTGTATACCAACATTGAAGTAACTCTGTATCTGCACTATCCTTAAAGGAAGAAAAACGACCAAAGTATTTAACAATTAAAATTTCACCACTCCGCGAATTATGAGGGTTTCGTCTTTCCCCACCCACAAACGTCATTATAATTTTGAATTTCGCCTTTAAGTCAGAACTATAAAAACAGACTCGAGTAGGGGTAACGGGAATCGAACCCGTATCTCCAGTGTGAGAGACTGACCACCTGACCTATTAGTATGATACCCCCATAATAGACACCGTATTACATTCTTAAACATAATACGGTGTCCGCATTAAGAACAGTTTTTAATATTTGATGAAATCAATCATTCAAACTCCTATGAAGGATTTAATGTGGAGAACCTTGGGAAAAACCCTTCGTTACCAAACTCCATTACTAATGCGAGCGGCTGATGGGAGTCGAACCCACATCCCTGGCTTGGAAGGCGAGTATAATAAACCGTTATACGACAGCCGCAATTAATTACATAATAAAAATAATTCCTGTAACATTCTCGAAAAGTATATTTATGGATTCGAACCATCACCTCGGGCTTTCCAGGCACCGCGCTCTAACCAATTAAGCTATAAATCCAAAATTTCTGGCGGATTAAGAAGTAACTCTTCAATTCAACAAGGAATTTGGGTGGAGGTATCTTATCACTATCAGATATCAGATTGTTTTTCTTTGCAAGATATAATTGTAAGTACTGTTTAATTAGTCATGCGCAAGTGAACCTCCATATGTAGGGATGACAAGAATCGAACTTGTATTGTTGCCTTATGAGAGCACTGTCTTAACCGTTGGACGACATCCCCATGGTCGGGAACCACTGACTTTCACAGGACCTCTACCCACCCACGGGTAGCGCAGTATGTTCGCTTTTTCAAATTTAATTTCATAAGTTAGCTAATCTTATTACTTTATCTTTCTGTCATTACTTATCATTATTATAAATATTATTGATCTCGAGAACTTTCGACCATAATCGCGGTCTTACGCAAATATTTACAAATAATAACTTTCATACGAATCATTTTGCTAATTCCCAAAGTTGGGGCACCGTGACTCGAACACGGGACTTTCAACGTATCAGATTGACACTCTAACCAACTGAGTTATGCCCCAATTAAAAATTTATTTCTTTATGATTACATATTAGTTTAGTATTAAATCCAAGTTCTTTATATGCTTTCATTTTGTCTTTCATATTTTGTTCATCTAATGTCCAAGATGATTTAATTTCAACTATAGTATTCGTAATTGGAATATAAAAATCTGGTATTGCACATCTATATTCTTGTTTTTGTGAATCCCAATATTTTATATGAAAATGTTCTACATCATAATCAATTTGGTGTTCATCTAATTTTTTAGCATAATCTAATTCATATGAAGATCTTAAATATACTTCTTTATTATTCCATGTTGTATGCCATATAGATTTACTATTTTGTTTTCCTTGTAATATTGTTAAAATTGTAGAATCTGTAAAAGATCTAATAGGAATTTCTAAATATTCAAATATATTCGATAAATTTCCAGGATTACTTTTATAATTATAAATTTTAGCAATATCTGAAAATGACATTAATTTATTCCAATACAAATCATATATTGTATTTTTTATTTTATTAAATTCATCTTCTACTTCAAATGTTCCTAATTTTGTTTCATTAAACCCAAAATATTTTATCAAACTTTTAAATTGTTTATATGTATGTTTTTGACAAAATTCATTTTTACAATAATGATCATCTTCATTATAAATTTGTCCACATATATTGCATTTAAATTGTTTTTTAGAACATTCTTTACATTTACATGTTTTTAAAGAAGCCCGTTTATCAATATAAATTATTTTTCCACAACTAATACACTTTGCTTCTTTTAATTGATGCTTATTTTTTTCATTTAATGTAGCATATGATCTAGCACATTCTTTACTACAAAATTGCCCAGATCCATAAGAACCATCATGTTCTTTTCCACATTTTTTACATATCATAAATTTGAACTATATCTTTATATTTAATAATAATATTAAAATAGTAAAATAGTTCAAATAATTTAAATTCATGTAACAATCAAGAAAAGTATTTTGGTATTATTTTTTTCTAAACAACTTTGAAGTAACTCTCCTCTTCAACAATGAATTAGTTGGGCCACCGGGATTCGAACCCAGACCTTCAGCTTCAAAGGCTGACGTGCTAACCGTTACACAGAATAGCCCAATAAATAGTGGTTCATTACATTAAGGTTACAACCACAAAAAAAACCTGAATCATGTAACTAGCGGTAAAAAGTATTTTTATCTTATGGACAGTATGAAAAGCAGTTTGAAGTAACTCTTACCTTCAACAAGAGGATTCGTTGGGATACCGGGACTCGAACCCAGAACTTCTGCTTCAGAGGCAAACGTGTTAACCAATTACACACATATCCCAATTTAATTTTGTTGGGCCACTCGGGAATGATCCGAGATCGCATCCTTATCAGGGATGTATCCTTACCAGTTAGACGACAGCCCAATATATAAAAGTTATTCAATTACCATCTCACCCAATTCTGTTCAGGTTAAAGCCTTTGGGAAATTTGTTCTTGTATGCGCACTTGATTCCAAATCTCCGGCAAGAAAGCGTGGTATAATTTCCGGAATGAACCCGCTCTTCTAATGCCTCCTATCTGCTGTCAGCCAGCCACCAGGATGAATAACTTTGTAGGGATAACGGGAATCGAACCCGTATCTTTAGCTTGAAAGGCTAACCACCTGACCTATTAGTATGATATCCCCAATTTAATGTAATTTCTTTATTACATAATAAAATAATTCCTGTAATAAGCGAATAAAGTATTTTTAAAGATCCATATTCTTGAAGTAACTCTACTCTTCAACAAGGAATTGTACTCGGTCCGGGATTTGAACCCGAATGACCAGGTTGAAAACCTGAGATCCTAACCGTTAGATGAACCGAGCATAAATTGATAGAATAATCGTAGAAAGTATAAATAAAGTGTTACTATTACATTTTCGAAGTAACTCTCCACTTCACTAATCAATTATAATTTGCCAAGATTGAGATCGTAGGGGCGACGGGACTCGAACCCGCATATGTATTCCAGTTCCCAAAACTGGTCGGCAACCTATTACCGGTTACACCCCTAAATAATTAAGAAACTTATTAATTTTTTCTTTCATTAATAATTTTCCTTTATCTGAATTAATTTCATTCCATTCAATACGATAAACTTCTATTCCTTTAGATTTAATATAAATATCTCTTTTTATATCGGATTCTTGACGATCTGTATATTTATGTTGTTTACCGTCTATTTCTAAATTAATTTTTCTATTATTAATATTAATATAGAAATCTAGAAAATAATTATATAAATTATTATCTTGTTTTATTGGAAAATTTAATTCATATTTTATATCATTATTATCTAATACTTCTTTCCAAAAATTTTCAGGATAACTTGTTATATTTCTTGATTTCCATCCTTTAAAAGTACCATTTTGTATTTCTTTTCTTCTTAATAATGATATTTTTTCTCCTGCAGCTTTATATCTGCATTCATCTGAACAATATTTTTTATTTTTGTTACTTTCAAATTCTTTACCACAACATTCACAAATACATTTACGAACTCCATAAATATATTCTCCAAATTGATTTTTTAAAGTATATTTATGTTCATTAATGCCTTTATGTAATGTATTTTTTATTTTTTGTTTTGTTGTTTCTGAATGATGTCTTGTATTAGCACAAGATCTACAACAAAAATATTTATCTCCTTTTATAGGAAATTTTGTTTCTTCTTCAATAACAGTAAATATTTTACTACAATTCTTACATTTAACTTCAAATTCTTTTTTCATATTATAATATAGTAATATAATTAATAATAATCAAATCGAACCCACTAAATATAGATTGTATAATAAAACGTCTGGGTGAGTGGACTCGAACCACCAACAGCGTGTCTCCAAAGCACGTCGTCTGACCTATTGACGTACACCCAGATAAAAAATCTTTCCTAATCCTTTTCAATAAATATTCGGTGTTTCAGATCACCTGTAATTCGTATAACTGGCGCCTTAAATACAAGATAGCTCTAAGATAATGAAAACAATTATAGGACACGTGAAATTAAAATAATTGTTTTCAGAGCTTGTTTACTTAAGTAAACTTTCAAATTGATTGACTTAGATACACGTCTGGGACTTTGTTCAATTTATTCTAAGTCTTTATAATATAAATTACAACTTATTTTCATAGTATTTTGATTGCAATCTATATTGTGGAGGCCCCTGGACTCGAACCAGGTTAACGGGATTTTCAGTCCCGCACATATACCATATCTGTCAGACCTCCATTATAAATTATCGGAACAGCTATAAAAGTATTATAAAACTTTCTCTCGGATTCGAACCGAGGAATCAATTCTGGAAAAATTGCATTAAACCACTTAATTAAAAAAGCATCGAAGTAACTCTTATATACACCAGATAATTTGAGGCCAGAGTGGGAGTCGAACCCACTTACCGCGATTTTGCAGATCGGGACCTAATACCGTTCAGACATCTAGCCATTATTTTCAAAACTCTTCTATTTAGTAAATCTTTTCTTTTATTTATAAAATATAAATCTGCGGAGACGGCCGGACTCGAACCGACACACCGTTATTCGCGATTACTAGTAGTTTTCAAGACTACTGCCTTACCAATTAGGCTTACGTCTCCAATATTAAAAGGTATAAGAATAATTATATTGCAGCCATGCCCAGTCAGGAATTGAACCATCTTAGTTGCGGTCTCGAACCACGCTTCAAATTATTAATCACACCTGTGATATAGACATATACCTTTATTGTGTATTCAAATATTGCAATCATTCAACATTCTGCCACCCAGGTAAAAACCCAGGGAAAGATTCAAACTTCTGACTCCTTAAGGATATATTTGAATACTTAGCGGAGGCTGAGGGACTTGAACCCCCGCGCCGATGGGTCACATCGACCTAGCACGTTAGCAGTGTGCCCCCTTCACCAACTTGGGTAAACCTCCGAACATCTATTCTCAACAGCTTCATAATTTAAATAGAATCTATTACCGTCCTACCTGACCAATCACTGAGGTGGTCATCCCAAGACTTACTGTATAATATCTTAATTGTACCAACATGTCAAAGAACAATAATAAATATTGAAATTATGTATTTTTCAATATATTTTTCATTGTAGTCGGTACGAGATTCGAACTCGTATGGCAAGAATGAAAATCTTGAATCCTAACCCTTAGATGAACCGACCAAGTTTATATTTTATATAATATTAGATTTCAAATATTATTTATTTATAATATAGTAACCTAAAAATTAAATTCAAAATATTTAAGAAAATTTTTAAAGAATTTTTATAACGCTTTATAAAAACAAACGATCTCCAGAATTTTTGTTTCTGGAGATCTTACTTTATATTATATGTACTTATTTCAATTATACTTCCATATCACCAGAAACTTTATTAATCATACCCAATCCACAAGGTTCACCTGAAAAAGATGATCCAAAAATAAATTCAATATGTTGACTGAGTTGCATCATAATAATTTCTGTTTACTTATAATTTTGTTTTAATACTAAATTTAAATAATTATAATAATAAAATTGTAAAATAGACAAAAAATTTCAATATTTTTTCAAATATTTTTAAAATTTTTTCTTAATCTTATTAAATAAGAAATTTATTTTTATTTATATATAGAAATACATATTAATATTATACAATAAATGTTTAAGCCTTTATTAAGAACATTACCTACATTATCTGGAAACTTCTCATTAGTTTGCAAATTAAATGATTTTATACAGACATCATCAAAAGAATATGAAGTATATGTTAGAGATGCTTCATTAATGCCATTGCAGAATAATGTATTTAATAAAGATATAAAAGTCAATTTAGCAAAAGATCAATATGAATATGTTATAAAGAAATTTTACAATGGGTATTTAAACATATTCTATAAAGACAATTATCCATATAATAAGAATGACTATATGGAGTTTGATCAATATGAAGTCAATCATCTTAATGATAGTAGAAATAAAGATTATGAATTTGGCTTAAAGAGAGTATATCATAGTCAAAATGGATATCAATTTTGCTTTTATGCTCCATTTTATATTGACGACATAAATGATATGCCTGATTATTTCTATATTGTCATCAAGCTTAACAATACTTTAGAAAAGAAAATTAAGGTGATGATTGATAAAAAGCATCAGTCAAACTATCTTAAGATTATGCTAGACAAATATGTAAGACAGATAGATGATAATGTCATATTCTGTTTGCCTGATTCTAAACAAGCAACATATTTTGGAATAGATGTTAAGAATGGTGGGTTAGTAAAATATATTGATAATGTATTTGGAAATTTATATAATAATCAAAATACTATAAATAATTTTGACTATACTATATGTAATGGATTTGAACGTCATGAGCTTATAATGAAACAGATCATTCCGATTAGCTTTATGTTTAATCTTAATGACTTCTTAAATTATCATGAATTAGAATTCTTTAGATTTAGTACAATAAATGTTAGCGGATTTTATTATAAAAATGATCATAAGATTGATTTTTATGATTTCGATATAGATTACACCGAATTATATGCTAAATATCTTAAGTATGATGAATTAAGTGGCAAATATTCAATAGACTATGGATACGATGACAAAGGAAATAAAATTAATGTTATGAATGTTTCGGCGCCATCATTAAATGAAGCAAAATATACAAAATATAGATTTACAAATAAGATAACGCCTATATATTGTAGATTTAAGTTGCTTCAGTCTTCAGATAAGAATCCTTATGTCATTAATATGAGCTACGGATTTTCTAAATTGCAGAATCCTAACTTAAGATATGGAGAATTCCCTACAATATTTAAAGACATATTTCCAATATCTATTGTTAAGAATAACAATATGATATTGCCTATCAATGAAAATAAGAATAAATATTATACTGATGAAACTAATCTGAATAACTATACTACTCTTATGTCAAATTTTTATGCATCATGGTATACTATTTTTGATGAAAGAGACAACATATTCCAAAACTCTCAATATTGGTCTAACGTAGAAAACGGATATTCATATTATAAAGGAATATTATATAATCTAAGTAATGATAACATTATGATAGACAATATTGATAAATTTGGTGTGTTTTTAAATATAAATATGAATTATATATCTAATAATTCTGCATTGGATGATATAGTTGTTGGCAAATACATTTTAGCAAATAAAGAATATCCTAATAGTATTCAGATACAAGAATTTGACAAAAATATGTCAGAAGCAAAAAATAGTAAGTTTGAATTAGAAACGAATCTTAATTATAATAATCCAAATTATGTTGAAATTGATGAAAAAATGAATCCAAAAATTTATTATTCATTAACATTTACAATAGATTCATCATCAAGAACAGTTGGCAATATCAACAAAAATATGCCAAATAATTTGAATTATATAGAATATAAAGTAAAGCCTTATAATATTACATGGAATTCTAATGTATATAAGTTAAATTCAAAAGTATCGTCTTATCTTTTATATAATGAAAAAATGAAAAAGGACTATTATGGAACTTTTGTTTTGGATAAAGAATATTATGATAAGAACATATATTATGATTTTGATATCGTAAAGAAAATTCTTAAAGAAATACTAGGACCAGAAATTTTTGATTTTTCATTTGAAGAAGAGTTTGATGTATTGAAAATAAAAGGATATGAATTGTTAGACATATATAATACTATAAATCTATATGAAAAAACAATCGATAATCAATATAAAGTAATATTAGAAAACGAAGACATTAATGAATGCTATGATTCTATACAGCATCCTTGGTATCTTACTACTCAATTTGCAACAGAAAAAATAAAAATTAATACTTTATATGACAATTTGAATAATAATGTAAACTATTATTCTGATTTTAGAATTTTTGAATATAGAAACTTCATAGGTCAAAGTGAATTGTTTTATTTGTTAGAAAACACAAGAATAGAAAAATGCGTATGGCCTGTAAAGCTATTGTTTGATGATGATTTAATTCATTTGCTTAGTGATCATATTAAAGAAGACAATGAACATTATGCAATATTAAAATCATTTTATGATGATATAATGCTAGCATATGAACAAAATAGTTCAAATAGTATGAAAAACAATTATATAGAATTTAATAATGCGCCAATATTGCCTTTAGTAATAGCAAAATTAATAGAATTGCAAAAATATAATTATCATCCTTATAATAATGAAAATGTAAAGATAACTAGTTATTTCTATAAAGATACATCAAATAAAGACAATAATATTTATGTAGATACTTATAATCTTAATAAATATATAGTATTGTATAATTCTGTAAATATTGACAATCAGATTGAATATTTCAAATCAAATGCTGAAGATGCAAAAAGTCTAAACAAATACATAAAGCAGTTTAATATTAACAGAAAAGTTGGAAAAATAAATACAATAATATATAATGAAGAAGATCATTATGAACGTAAAGAATTTTATGCGAAAATAATAAATAGACAGCATATAGAACAATACGCTAATAAGCTTATTAACAATGAAAACATATTTGAAAATGACTTAAAAATCAAAAGTGTTAGACTTTTAGATATATTATATGTAAAAGAAAGAGCATGGGTTATTGATAACGGTATATTGTCTATTAAAGATAGATATATATCATTATATAAATATTTGATGAATTTATATAATAGTTTAGATAAAGATATGATAGATTCATCTAATTATGATAATCTTATGATGATACTGTCATTATATAAAGCAAATAATGATATGAATAAGCCAAATGCCGTTATTGACTATACATATGAAAACAAATATTTATTAAAGATAATTTCAAAAGATAGAAATATTAATGGATTATTCAATTTGTCATTAGGTAAGAATAATAATATTGAATTAGATATTGTATTCAAAAAGATATTTGTCAAACTTAATGATAGTCTATTAAAAGTATTGAATGATGATAGATGCTATCTATATCTTTATATTGTTGAGCAATCAAAAGAAAATACGCAATTATGGGCAATTCATAAAACAAATGAAGAATATAATCAAGACTATGAGATTAAAGACATTAATGATTTCCTTAATCCAATATTCTCAAACGTTATAATGAATGATGAAGATGTAAACTTGGTAAAAAGCATGATATCAAACAATAAGATTAAAGATAACAAAATCATTACAAGTGATGATAATTTCTTTAAAGAAGTTAATGTTGATTATTATGCAGCAACAAAATGCTCTATTGATATTATAAATAATGAATTAGATAAATTTGATATTTATAGAATTCCTACTGATGCCACATTAAGTGAAATATATAATAATGGAGTATTAAAACTTAAAGAATATCTTATTGAAAATAATAATGAAAAATACTATTATGAAAAATTTATACCATCATTAGGAATAACTTTATATAGTATTTATAATATTAATCATGTTGATTTTAAGCCATATTTATACAATGATAGTAATTTGAATGTAGAATATGATTCAAATAGCTATTTGAATATTGTTGATATTGATGGAAGCACTTATGGTTTTTATTTTCTTAATATAACATTAGACAATACAAACAATTCATTTAATATAAATAATTCATTTGATATATCGACATCATTTATGACTATTGATGGTAAAGAAATTACTAATGAATATGTTAAGTCAATATTTCATATTATACAGCCATTTATTAAGTTTAATATTTTTAAGGACTTTGCATCTAAGATTAAAAACATTATGGTATTTCCATTAGAAAATGAAATATATCTTAATTATGCTTCGGGAAAAATCAATAAAGATGATGAATACAAATATGCTATGCTTAAAGAATCAGATGATGATTCAATATATGATTCAATAGTAAAGTATCCAAATGAAAGACGTCTTAAGCTTACAAGATATTTTGGATATATATCACCAATTATGCAAAACAAATCATTAATACATAATGTTTGGCAAAATAAATATATCTATAAAAGAAATAATATAAATGTAAGTAAGTTTAATATACTTTATAAAGATTCAATAAATATATATAAATATTCTCCAGTATATATTTCAGAAGGATATGATGAAATATATGCTAAAGACAATTCATATCATTTTGAATCACAATATGAATATAAGCATTTTAATGATAATATGATGTATAATTTACAAGAAACTATAATAGTATCTTTACCAGATATTGTAGAATATAACGATCTTGTAAATACATATGAAACTCAAGAATATACTTTGAAAATATTTACGAATTATTTAAATAAAATATTAAATACTAAGTTAAACACTAATATTATTTTATTTTTATTTAATAAGTATGATGTTAACTATATATCAGTTCCATATAAGTTAAATTCATCAAAATCAAAAAGACTATATAAAATATCTTACAAATTCACTTTAAAGTAAAATGAAAAGAAACATAAACTTAATGCAGCAAAATGCAGATTTAGAATCAGATAATAAAATATTTGATGATGCTCAAAAAGAATATATATTACAGGCATTAGCAAATCTAGGCCAAAGAATGGGCATTAAAGGAGATGGTTTAGCATATAGATCATTTAATTTCTTAGACTTATTAGATAATGATTCATTAACATATTCATCAGACAAATATATAGGGTATTTAGAATATACAAAAGACCAGGAAGATGATCAAAATATTGCAGTATTTGGATTATATGACTTTAATTCAAATACAGATAAAATATTAGAATCAATAGTTTCAAAAAATGTAAATGATATTTTATATGCTGATAGAGAATTTAGCTTTACAATACCTATAAATGGAGTAGAGAAATATTCTAAAGGAACTATAATATCAAATAAAGACAACATATTAACGATTATAACTGCTGCAAAAATGGCAGGATATTCTGATGATGATCCTCTTAACACACAATTAATATATTATAAATTTGATATTGTTTCAAATAAGATTATATATTGTGCAAAGATACATCATATATATGAAGACAACAAATCAGACTATTTTGTATTGCTAAGACTTACTGAACTTAATGAAAAAGCTACTACAAAGTATTCTAATTTATATAATTTGAATATTCAGATATTCAATGCAAATATATTGTCTGATACATATAAAAGATCATTTGTAGAATTATTCTGTTTTGCTAACTATGAAGATCCATCTAGTCTTCCATTTAATATATTAAGACCTGATTTTTTAGATATCGAAACATTAGAAGGAACAGATATCTATAATAATAGTAGTTCAATTAATTTTGATTCAAATTCTCCAGTTAGCATAATATTAAATAATGAGTCAAATACGAATTTTTATACTGAAACTAATTTGACGTTAAGTTTTGATTCAAATGAAAATGAATTCGTAAGTCTTACTGAAAATTTTGAAGAAATTATATCATTATATAAAAATGAATATAAGTTTTCAAATTTAGAAGAAACTATCTATGAATTCAATATAGATATGACTGAATTATATAGAAATATGTTTTTATATTTCAATGATAAATTTTATATTGAAAACAGAGCTCAATTATTTAAACGTATATTATGCAAGCTTTACGAAGAATTTAGCGGAGAAACTTTTGGACGTCTTTATATTCCATTGAATTATGACATTAACTATATATGCAATAGTAATGATGAATTGAATGTATATTATTCTACAGACATATATGTATTGCTTACAAATATTAATGAAAAGAATGATAAGACATTGTATTTAAGTAACAATAAGTATATTATATATGACTATACTGGAATTGATATGGTTAAGTCATATAAGTTTGAAGTAGAATATAACAAATATTATGAAGACATAATCAATAATGTATATATAAGATATATATATGGAATGCCTTACGTTAATGATCAAGAAAATTGGAATATCAATGGCGAGAATACAAATATCAGAGCTGTTGGACGTGACGCAGGCAATCCTAATATCATAATCATATATTCAAAAAATAAGAATAATGATCCTGATAGCTATTATGTCATAAATGCTGTAAATGATAAAGAAACAATATTAAAGTCTGGATTTAAGCAAAGAAAGTTTAAGATTGATCCAATATTGTTTACTGGCCTTAATAATCAGAATATTTATTGTTATTCATATATGCCTATTATAGAAAATGACAATAAAGAAGCATTTAAGAATAGTATCATTATTAATATATGTGATTTGAATTGTTTAGATAATGAAACATTTATAGATTATTTCAATGGCTCAAATATCATAACAATTTGGTATTATGATTATGTAGATAATGAATATGTATTCAGTTTAGTTACTGAAGATGAAAATGATTATGCATTGCCTTTAGGCGCTACAACAAATATAGCTAGTATATTAAGTAGAAATAAGCTTGCAGGAATCAATACAAATGATATTATCATACTTAATGCAAAAATTTCTAAGTTAGCACACGAAAGCTTAAGTACTGTATCTTTGCATTATGAAATATTAAAGAACAAAACTGCTACCGAATATAATAGTTCTTCAATATCAGACGAAGAATTTGACTATTACAATAATCTTAATGCTATTATTGAATATACAGACAATTTGATGATAAATGGAAATGAAGTCAATTATATACAGTCTGAAAAATATCTGAATGATGTAGTAAATATAGATACTACTAATATATTATATCCTAAATATGAAATAGTAACAAGCGTTGTATCTAATACTGTAGAAAATGTTAAAATGACATTACAAGAAGCATTAGTGAATGAAGAAATTATTTCAATTAATGTTAATAATAATGGTGATATATTATGGACTAATGAAGTAAGAGACAAAATAGAAGAAATATTAGTTCCAACTACAGGCACAGAAATAGTAAAAGTAGAATATAAGACAATCAACTATGAGCCAACTGAAAAATATAATGAATATATTTTCAATTCAAATGTTCCTACTTTGGACTTAAAAGAAGTATTTGTTAGAAATATGAATACTCTCAATAGGCTGAATGTAATTTCATTAAATAAAGAAGGAAAATCATATTACGCATATTTAGGAACATCATATGATGAATATAATAAATCAGTATTTCATATATCTTCAATAAGTAAAAATATCAATATTGGATCTGATACATTAATTGATGAAATCAATCGTGAAAACTTCTCAACACATGATAAAGTATCAGTTGATTTTGACAATATCTATATGAATCCTAAATATGTATGGTCATCTCATAAGTCACCTATTGTTGAGTTTAAAGCTAAAAACAAAACTTATGGAATGGGTACTGAATGGCTTACTGATGAAATATATAGTAATTTGACTGATGAATTTAAAGATCAAACGATTATTAATGCATTAAAAGAAAAATTAGTTTATACAATAAGATTGACTACAGATCCTAGATTAACAATAAATGATACAACGCGTGTAGGTGCAGTAAAAATAGGTCTGACTCAACCAATCCCAAATATAGACTTAAAAAGATATTATCGTGACAATCCATTAAAATTTGGATTATTCGGAGTATGCATAAATACTATAATGAAGCATTTGTTTAATGTTAATTTAGATGATTATACAGATGGAATCATACGAATATTTCATGGTGGGAATCAATTACTAATTAGAGGAGAATTTGAAGAAAATAGAAATAAGCTCAAAGAATATATACCATATTTCTTCTTAATATTGAATGATGATATAGCATGTGAAAACAATGAAATTTTAAATACTGCAGAAAATGTCGATATATCTTATGAATCATTTACATATACTAAAAATGATATAGTATTATCTGGCATCAATATATTTATTGAATTTGGTAAGCATAATAAAGAAGGATTTGAATATGTTGAATGCAAAGAATTAGAATTAAACATTAGCAGTGATCAATCATCTGAAGGAGAAGTTACTCCAGACCATTCATTATATGAATATTATTGGTATTGTAGTACATCGCCTATTACAGAAAATGATCTTAATACTATTAATGAAAGAAGATTAATAGACAATCTTATTCTTGATGATGAAAACGTAGATCCTGGATGGAGAATATTAGCATATAGCTTACCTGATGATTCAGTTCATGATGTTGATATTTGGGAAGGTGATGATGTATATAATAATGTTGTATTCCCAATTGACTGGGAAAACTTCTCTGAAAATGGTGACTTATATTATTTAGTAATACCTGATGGATTAGCAGTAAGAGATATATTATTATATCCTGTACAGTATGAAGTTATTGCAGAACATGTAATTATGATGGGACATAAATATCAAATACTTCGTAGTGTAGAACCATGGTATGAATTTGCATATACAATATATAAGCCTTAATAAATTAATTTCATTAAATACAAATCAATATGAACGATATCAAAATATTTATTGTATGCTTAAACAAAGATATTTCATTAAAAATATCTAAAGACATATTAAAAGAAGATGATGATCTAACAATAATTCCTATATTTTCTACAGATACATCATATATAGATGAAATAAATGAAAACTATGTATATTATTTAAATTCAAGTATAGTCAATCTTTCATATAAGAATAATTCATTATTATATATATTGACAAATAATTATATATCTTATGGAATAACATTAGATGATTTCTATAATAATGATATAGCATTTATGAATATTGAAGAATATAACAATATTCCTGATGTGATTTTCAATAAGCATAATATATTAACTATATGGATTGATTCTAAAAAGCATCAGTCAATAAACAATAAAGTAAATATTGAACTTAAATATTTTAATGAAAGAATTAAGAACGTTAATTATATGTATTTCATGGAAGATGATACTAACATATATGATACTATAATTGAATATATAGAAGGAGATGAAAACAAAAGATTAGAATTATTAAAAGAAAATATGTAATTGTTAAATTGAATTAAAAAAATTATAATATCTATTTTTTAATATTAAATAAAAATATATAAAGGCGAGTTTAAAATGAATAATGATAATATAGGAGTCAGCGGCAGAGAAATAATGCCCGAAGAATCTGATGGAATGGGAATCAAAGGCCAATGGATCAATAAAAGAACAGGTCAGACAATTAATGTTCGTAATGCTGTACAAGATGGCAACAATATGATTATAATATCTGATATTGGTCAGATTCCTATGGAAACATTTTCAAGAGACTATATACAAGGATCTAATGAAATATATAATGACCAAGGACAAGTAATAGGACAAGAACAGTTTACTGCACAAGAAATTAATCCACAAGCTGCAGAATTCAATTATCAGCAATATGCTAATGCTCCACAAGTTCCTGAAGAAGATCCTAATGAAAAAATAATTAAGAAGGTTTTTGATAAGCTTACATCATATCCTGAAGTATCTATAGATATCAAATGGGAAGAATTCCCAGAAGCACAATTGAATACATTAACAGATTTCTTAGATATAGATATAGATTCAATATCAAAATATATATTGAAAAACTATTTTAATAATGATAAGTTAGCTGAATCAATTTCTAACATACTTAAAGAAAAACTTAACAAATAACAAATATATTGTATTGACATGTACAATGGATAATAAATATTCTAATGAAAAGGAATACACTGAGCAACTTCTTAACTTAACTGGAAACATATCTAAAGCTCAAGCATATATAAAAGAAAACTATCATATTGATTCTGAATATGATGCTGAAAATGACTTATTGTATATTTGGTCAAAAAATGTAAATGAAAGTCTTAATCTTGCAGCAGCTAAAGAATATGTTACTGAAGAAATAGGAGAGGAATTAGTAAATGTAATATATGGGATGAAACAATAAGTCTTAGAATCATCCTATATTATAAGATTTTTTAAGTAATATAAATTTATATTACTTTTTAATTACTAAGCTTAGAATGATGAAAAAAGAATAGCCGAGGATGATTTTTAAATCTCTTCGGCTATAAATTTTTTTTACAAAATTATATTATATCAAGTATTCCTTTTAGCTTATTGCTTTCTGCTTGTATCTTATTTTCTGCTAATGAAGTGTCTTTAGATATTGTATAGTCATTATATTGATCAAAAATATCTAATATTTCTTGAGGATAAGATTCTTTTTCTAGAACTACAAGCTTACGATTAAAATTAAAATGATCTTCAATATTTTCTAAAGACTTATTGATTGATCCTGCATACTTTTTAGAATTAATCAAATTATATATATAATTATGAACTGCATTCTCATCCTTATAATCTAAATTAAGATCTAATTCTTTAGGTGATACTCTATATTTTCTTGATTTTGATTTTTTTACTAATATAGGATATATATTGTCACCTGCGTCTCCACGAATAATCTTATCAATTATAATGTCATTCTTATTGATCTTAAATACTTCCTTTGATTTTGATTTAATATGTTCAAGAAGATCTTCATTAATATTGAATTCTGTATTAAATAGGAAATTGAAATTCTCTTCAGGAAAGTCTTCCATATATAGTCCATTATCTGCATTCCACCAAACTGTAAAGCATTTATTTGAATCTATATGAACTAACTGTTTTAAGTCGTTATCCTTAGTCCAAATAATACAGTTAGTCTCCTGTGAATTCAATAATGTTGACCAATGATAGCACCAGTCATCTCCTTCAA
>OCTX012170579.1_pt1 | contig 24094 bp, 21 predicted proteins | sample 1539691 | NCBI WGS metagenome assembly OCTX01 (sample SAMN02144231, study PRJEB22623) | gut metagenome | biome: sheep rumen | host: Ovis aries | place: New Zealand
TGATCGTAAGCCGAAGGCTCTTTCCGGTGGTCAGAGACAGCGTGTTGCCATGGGCCGTGCAATCGTTCGTAACCCGAAGGTCTTCCTGATGGACGAGCCTCTGTCCAACCTGGATGCGAAGCTCCGTGTTCAGATGAGAACTGAGATCGCGAAGCTGCACCAGAGACTGGGCACCACGATCATCTACGTTACACATGACCAGACCGAGGCTATGACCCTTGGTACCAGAATCGTCGTTATGAAGGACGGTGTGGTACAGCAGGTTGATACTCCTCAGAATCTGTATGACAAGCCGGAGAACCTGTTCGTCGCAGGATTCATGGGATCCCCGCAGATGAACTTCCTGGATGCTGTTGTTAAGATTGACGGCAGCAAGGCTTATCTGACCGTCGCCGGCAAGGACATCCCGGTTCCGGCTGACAAGGCTGGCAAGCTTGCAGGATACAACGGCAAGACCGTTATCATGGGTATCCGTCCTGAGAACATCACGGACGATGCGGCAGCAGTTGCGGCAGCAGAGACCACCTATGAAGCAAAGATCAACGTCTACGAGCTGCTCGGTGCAGAAGTCTTCCTGTATTTCGATCTGGACGGCACACCGGTTACCGCTCGCGTTAAGCCCGACACCAAGGCTCGTCCGGGCAGCGATGTCAAGTTTGCGTTTGATACTTCCAAGCTCCACATCTTCGATAAGGAGACCGAGAAGGTTATCGCCAACTGATGTTCACAGTTCGTTTTTGAACAGAATTCAGTACAAAAGCAGGTGCGAAAGCACCTGCTTTTTTGTTATAATACAGTGTAACGGAAAACAGGAGAAGGAGAGCTTCTTATGGTTACATCACAGATTTTGAAAAACTGTCTTGAGGAACTGAGGGCAATCAGCCGGACGGAGTTCTGCCTGCAGGATCCGGTGGGAACACCGATCGTCACGACGGAAGGCGCGGCGGTGCCGGAACAGCAGGTGATTGCGGCTTTTGCCGAGTCGGATGTGGACAGTCAGATCATCGGAAACCGCTATTTCCTGAAGGTGATGGACGAAGATGAGACGGCTTATGTCCTGACAGCCATCGGGGACAACGACTATACGCTGATGGTGGCGCGTATGGCCGTCAGCGAGCTGCAGAATCTCTTGGTGGCTTACAAGGAAAAATACGACCGCAACAATTTCTTCCAGAACCTGATGCTGGACAATCTGCTGCTGGTGGACATTCACAACCGCGCCAAGAAGCTTCACATTCCTTATCAGGTGCCGCGCGTCATCATTATCTTCGAGATCGAGAAGGCGGCGGACACGATGGCGCAGGAGCTGCTGTCGAGACTCTACACTTCCCAGAACGGCGATTATCTCACGGAGGTGGATGAGAACAGCATCATTCTGATCAAGTCCGTGCGCTCCGAGACAGATTACGCGACCGCGCAGGAAGCCGCGACGATTGCGGTGGATATGCTGAATACGGAGGCCATGCTGAAGGTGCGCGCTTCCTTCGGCAGCATCGCCGGCGAGCTGAAGGATCTTTCCAAGTCTTATAAGGAAGCGAGAATGGCCATGGATGTCGGCGGCATCTTCTACGCGGAGAAGCGCGTCATTTCCTATGGCGAGCTGGGCATCGGACGGCTGATTTATCAGCTTCCGGTGAATCTGTGCGAGATGTTCATCAATGAGATCTTCGGGACTTCCCTGGAGGAGAATCTTGATAACGAGACGCTGACGACCATCAACACCTTCTTTGAGAACAGCCTGAATGTGTCCGAGACCTCCCGGAAACTGTTCATTCACAGAAACACGCTGGTGTACCGCATTGAAAAACTCCAGAAGAGCACAGGCCTCGACATCCGGACCTTTGAGGACGCCCTGACCTTCAAGATTGCCCTGATGGTCGTGGAGTACATGAACTACTTGAAGAGCCGGGAGTGAGGCGCACGCGATTAACGCAGCATAGAAAAGGAAAATGAGAATTCTTCGGAATTCTCATTTTTTTGCCTTGTTTCAGCCTTCAGACGCCTTCGAGTTGACATCTTTTCATCAGTTGGGTATGATTATGCATGCTACCGGTCGGGTCTTGCGCAATGGATGCCAGTGAACCGTGTCAGATGGGGAACCAAGCAGCACTAAGCAGGATTTTCCATGTGCCGCAAGGGTGCCTGGCCGGGGCACTTTTCTGATCGCGAATTCTTATGTCTTACATTTTCAATTTATCCAACTGCACATTGTGTCCGCGAAACTGCGGCGTAAACCGGGAGGCGGGTCAGACCGGATTCTGCCGTGTCCCCTCGCAGCTGATAGCGGCCAGGGCAGGACTTCTCGCCTATGAAGAACCGTGTCTTGTCGGAAGCAAAGGTTCCGGTGCGGTCTTTTTCTCGGGCTGCAATCTCGGCTGTATTTTCTGCCAGAACCATGAGATCTCCGGAACAGACAGGAAAGAGCTGCCGCCCGGAAAACAGATCACCGCGCAGCGCCTCTCGGAGGTTTTTCTGGAACTGCAGGCGCAGGGCGCAGCCAATATCAATCTGGTCACACCGACACATTACCTGCACCGGATTATCCCGGCACTGGAAAAAGCGCGTGCAGAGGGCCTGTCCGTCCCCGTTGTCTATAACACAAGTGCTTACGAGAAGGCGGAAATGCTCCGTCTGCTCGAGGGACTCGTCGACATCTATCTGCCGGACTTAAAATACTGTTCCGACGCACTGGCCATGGAATATTCCCGGGCGCCGCATTATTTTGAAACTGCGTCCGCGGCCATTGAAGAGATGGTGCGTCAGTGCCCTGAGCCGCTCCTGGATGACGACGGACAGATGCGGCGCGGCGTCATTGTGCGGCACCTGGCCCTGCCCGGTCACGAAGAAGACTCCCGGGCAGTTCTGCGCTATCTTTTTAAGACTTACGGGGATCGGATTTTCATCAGCATCCTGAACCAGTACACGCCCATGCCGGCCGTAAAAAAACATCCTCTTCTGTCCCGCGCACTGACAGAAGAGGAGTATGACAGACTCGTCGATTATGCAATTTCTCTCGGTGTGGAAAACGGTTATATCCAGGAGGGCGGCACCGCGGACGAGAGCTTTATTCCTGTCTGGGACGGATCCGGGCTGTGAAAATCAGGACTGCCGCACAGACTTGAAGAAGCGTTTCAGCAGTGCGGCGGATTCTTCGGCGAGCACGCCGCGGGTGAGCTCCACCTGATGGTTGAACTGCGGATTCTGCAGAATGTTCATCAGTGTCCCGCCGCATCCGTTTTTCGGTGAGTCGGCGCCGATGACGACGCGGTCGATCCGCGCCTGCACGATTGCGCCTGCACACATGGGGCAGGGCTCGAGCGTGCAGTACAGCGTGCATCCCTCCAGCCGCCAGTCCGAGAGCTTCCTGCTGGCCTTCCGGATCGCGGTGATCTCGGCGTGGGAAAGCGTGGACCGGTCGGTATTGCGGCGGTTGTAGCCCCGTCCGACGATCCGCTGCGGCGCTTCCGGATCCCGGGCGCGCAGCAGTGCCTTGTCAAAATTCTGCCCGATGCCGATGATTTTCTCATCACAGACAATGACGCAGCCGATCGGAACTTCTCCGATCGCGGCGGCTTTTTCAGCCTGTCTTAAAGCGGCGCGCATAAATTTTTCATCGATTTTCTGCTGATCGGTGTGCGACAGATTCATAAAGCTGTACCTTGCAAATCCCCAAACTCCTACTATACTGATAGGTAATGAGAAATTAAATCCGCCCGCCGGCGGAAAATCATTTAAATTGTGCCCCTAAGTATACGGCGAACCGGCTTTTCAGGCAAGACAGTTTCCGGGCAGTAGACGAAGCACCATGCTTCATGGTATTTTTAAATGTACGGCCCAAGCTGTCAGAGACTGATGCCGGACAGGACATACCGGGAGATCAGGAGAACAGAATGAGAATTTCAACAAAAGGGCGATATGCACTCCGGTTGATGCTGGATCTGGCGATTCACAACACCGGGGAATATATTTCGTTAAAGGATATCTCCGCGCGGCAGGGGATCACGGTCAAATATCTGGAGCAGATTGTGACCGGCCTGACCCGGGCGGGGTTCCTCCGGAGTCAGCGCGGAAACAGCGGTGGATACCGCCTCTCCAGAAAACCGGAAGATTACACGGTCGGGGAGATTCTGCGCGCCATGGAGGGAAGCCTGGAACCGATTGCCTGCCTGGACGACGAAGTCAACCTGTGCCCGCGCAGCTCGGAATGTCTCACGCTTCCTTTCTGGAAGGGACTCTCGGACGTCATCCGTAAGTATGTGGACGGAACAACCCTGCAGGATCTGGTGGACACCTCCGAAGAAGCAGGGGCAGACAGCTACAGCATATAAAAACAGCGAGAAAGGAAAAACAAAATGTCAGAACCGCTACTGCAGATCCGCAATCTCTGTGCTTCCATTGAGGAAGGAGAACTGCTGCACAATATCAATCTGGAGATCGGGCCGGGCGAGACCCACGTGCTGATGGGCCCGAACGGCGCCGGAAAATCCACACTCGGCAACACCATTATGGGAAGCCCGGTCTATAAGGTCACCGGAGGAAGCATTTTCTTTGACGGACAGGATATCACGGATCTGTCCGCCGACAAGCGCGCGGCCGCCGGCCTGTTCATGTCCTTCCAGAATCCGCTGGAGGTTCCGGGCCTGTCGATGGAATCCTTCCTGCGCAACGCAATCCGTCAGCGCACGGGCAAGCCGATCAAAATCCTGACCTTCAAGCGGGAGCTGGAGGAGACCATGAAGCTTCTGCAGATGGACGAGTCCTATGCGGAGCGGGACCTGAACGTGGGCTTTTCCGGCGGCGAAAAGAAGAAGGCCGAGATTCTGCAGCTCCTGATGCTGCGGCCCAGACTCGCCATTCTGGACGAGACCGATTCCGGTCTGGATGTGGACGCTGTCCGCACCGTCTCCATGGGCATTGAGGAATATCAGAAAAAACGGGGCGGCGCGCTCCTTGTGATCACGCACTCCACACGCATTCTCGATTCTCTGGACGTGGACTACACCCACGTGCTGGTCAGAGGACAGATTGTCCGGACCGGCGATGCGTCCCTGGTAAAGGAAATCAACGAAGGCGGCTTTGAGCGCTACGCAAACGAAAAGGAAGCTTGACAATGGCAAACACTCAAGACATCGCGGATGTCGACCGGAGCCTGTATGACTTCCGGGACGATGAATCCGATTTTTACAGACTTGACGAGGGACTGACCGAGGAAATCGTCAGCAGAATTTCCGATGAGAAGCACGATCCGGACTGGATGCGAGAATTCCGTCTGAAGTCCCTGCGGTTATATGAACAGATCCCGGTTCCGAACTGGGGACCGCCGGTGGACGGACTGGATATGGATCACATTGCGACCTATGTCCGCGCCAACACCGGCATGAAGGGCACCTGGGAAGAGGTCCCGGACGATATCAAGAACACTTTTGAAAAGCTGGGCATCCCGCAGGCTGAGCGCGAGTCGCTGGCCGGCGTCGGCGCGCAGTACGATTCCGAACTTGTCTATCACAACGTGCGGCAGGAAGTGGCGGACCAGGGTGTGGTCTACACCGACCTGGAGAGCGCGCTGACCGGCGAGTACGCCGAGATGGTGCGCGAGCATTTCATGAAGCTCGTGCCGCCCACCGATCACAAGTTCGCGGCGCTGCACGGCGCGGTCTGGTCCGGCGGATCCTTTGTGTACGTCCCGAAGGGCGTCACGGTGGAGATTCCGCTGCAGTCCTACTTCCGCCTCAACGCCAGAGGCGCGGGACAGTTTGAGCACACCCTGATTATCGTGGATGAAGGCGCGGACCTGCACTTCATCGAGGGGTGCTCCGCGCCGAAGTACAACGTGGCCAACCTGCACGCCGGCTGCGTCGAACTCTACGTCGGAAAAAATGCGCGCCTGCGCTATTCGACCATTGAGAACTGGTCGAAAAATATGTACAACCTCAACACGAAGCGGGCACTGGTGGAGGAAGGGGCGACCATGGAGTGGGTCTCCGGGTCCTTTGGCTCCCACACCTCCTACCTGTATCCCACAACGATCCTGAAGGGCGACAACTCCCACTGCGAGTTCACCGGCATCACCTTCGCCGGGGCGGGGCAGAATCTGGATACAGGCGCGAGAATGGTTCACCTGGGGAAGAACACTTCCTCTTATATCAATTCCAAATCCATCAGCAAAAGCGGCGGCATCAGCACCTACCGCAGCTCCATTGAGGTGGCGAAAACCGCGTCCGGGGCAAAATCCTCCGTGTCCTGCGGTTCTCTGATGCTGGACTCCGAGTCGCGCTCCGACACGATTCCCGCCATGGACATCCGCACGGCGGACGCGGACATCGGTCATGAGGCCAAAATCGGCCGCATCGGCGACGATGCTGTCTTTTATCTGATGAGCCGCGGCATCAGTGAGGAGGAAGCGAGAGCGATGATTGTATCGGGTTTTGCAAACCCTGTGAGCAAAGAGCTCCCGCTCGAATATGCCGCTGAGATGAACAATCTGATCCGGCTGGAAATGGAGGGAATGTAATGGCACAGACTTTTAAAGTTGGACATCTTCCTTCGATTACCTGGAACCGGCTGCACTTAAATGAAGCGTCAGTGGAAACGGCTCTTTCCGGCAATCTGCCGGGAAGCCGTTATCTCTCCCTGCCGCAGGGCGCGTCGGTCCGGACACTGTCCTTTGCACAGGCGCTGGCGGAGCTTGAAAAGACGGCGCCGGTACAGGAACAGGAAAAATATGTCGCGGGCAAGGCGCCGGTCTACCATCCGCAGAAGTTCGGAACCGGCCTGGGCGCCGATTACGAACAGGCCATGCAGGATGCCGGCGTGCCGGTGGAATGGATTGAAATCAGCCCTGCGGAGCAGGAGCAGACGATCACCTGCCGGATGACGCTGCAGGATGGCGAGAGCGCCTCCTGTGCGCAGATTCTGCACGTGGGCGAAAATGCACAGGTCACGGCATTGTACGTCAGTGAGTCGGCGGAGGATGCCGCCGGTGTGCTGGCACTTTCCGTCCGCGCGGTTCTGGAGAAGGGCGCATCTCTTAAGCTTGCGCTGGTACAGCTGCTGGGTTCCGGCTTTACGGCGCTCTCCGATGTGGGCCTGTCGGCCGCGGACGGAGCCGGTGCGGAACTGATTCAGATGGAACTGGGCGCCGACCGCAGCTATGTCGGCGTACAGCCGGAGCTGATCGGAAAAGAAGCATCTTTTGACAGTGCAATGGGGTATCTTGCAAACGGTGAACAGCGCCTGGATATCAATTACAACGCTGTGCAGCGCGGCAGACAGACCCGGTGTGCGATGACTTTTGACGGTGTGCTGGGCGACCGGGCACAGAAGGTGTTCCGCGGAACGATTGATTTCCGGAACGGCTCCTCCGGCTCCAAAGGCGAGGAACAGGAAAATGTCCTGCTTCTGAGCAACGATGTGGAAAACCGCACCATGCCGGTGATCCTTTGCGAGGAAGAGGATGTGGAAGGCAGCCACGGCGCGACCATCGGCCGGCTGGATGAGCAGGTGCTCTTCTATCTGGCAACCCGCGGCATTGATGCCGCAGAGGCGCAGAAAATGATGGTGCGCGCGCGCCTCGGCGCAGTGGCGCGCAGGATCCCGGATGAAGCCGCACGACACCGTGCCCAGGATTACATTGACCGGAAGGTCAACTGCGACACCTGTGTGCGCGCGGCGGACTGCCCGCAGGCCTGGAACGAAAAAGGAAGTACAGGAGAGAAGTCATGACGAACGCCTATCGCGAAGATTTTCCGATACTGCTTCAGGACGACACGATTTATTTTGACAATGCGGCGACCTCCCAGCGCCCCCGCCAGGTGACGGAGGCGATGCGGTATTTTGACGAGAACTGCAATGCCAATCCCATGCGCGGCCTTTACCGCTGGAGCATTGAGGCGACGGAGCGCTATGAGCAGGCGCGCGCGGACGCGGCGGAGCTGATCGGCGCGGCGGACAGCCGTGAAATCGTCTTTACCCGCAATACGACGGAGTCCATCAACCTGGCTGCGTACAGCTGGGCACTCCACAATCTGAAAGAGGGCGACGAGATTGTCGTCTCCGTGATGGAGCATCACTCCAATCTGCTCCCCTGGCAGATGGCCGCAGGGCAGACGGGGGCAAAACTTGTCTTTCTCGAACCGGAGCCGGACGGGACGCTGACAGAGCAGGAGATCACGTCCAAAATCACGGAGAAGACCAGGCTTGTCGCGATCGGACATGTCTCCAATGTCATGGGTGTGACCAATCCCGTGAAGCTGATTGCACAGACCGCACATAAGGCGGGCGCACTGGTTCTGGTGGACGGCGCGCAGTCCACGCCGCACATGCAGGTCAACGTGCAGGAGCTCGGTGCGGATTTTTACGCGTTCTCCGGGCACAAGATGCTGGGACCGATGGGAATCGGCGTTCTGTACGCAAGGAAGGAGCTGCTGGAGGAGATGCCGCCGTTCCTCTCGGGCGGAGAAATGATTGAATATGTTTCGCGCGAGAGCGCGACCTATGCGGAGATTCCGCACAAGTTCGAGGCCGGCACGGTCAACGCGTCCGGCGCGGCAGGACTGTCAGCGGCAATCCGTTATCTGAAGAACGTCGGCTATGACACCATCCGGGAGAGGGAGGAGTGTCTGACGGCGCGTCTGATGGAAGGCCTTCGCGGACTTCCGTATATCACGATCTACGGTTCGGAGGACCCGAAGAAACACTGCGGCATTGTGACCTTCAACATTGAAGGCTGCCATCCGCATGACGTGGCCTCTGTGCTGGACACAGAGAATGTGGCCATCCGCGCGGGACATCACTGCGCGCAGCCGCTGATGAAATTCCTCGGCGTCGGCTCGACAGCCCGCGCCAGTCTGTATTTTTACAATACGGAAGAGGAAGTGGACCGGTTTGTGGAAAAGATCGGCAAAGTGAGAGGCTGGCTCGGCTATTAAGAAGGCAGGTAGGAACGGAAATGGAACTGAAAACACTGTATCGCGAAATCGTCAATGAGCACAATCTGCATCCGGAGCACAAGCGCAATCTGGAAAACCCGACGATGGTGCTCGAGGGCGTCAATCCCAGCTGCGGGGATGACATCAATCTGCAGCTCGAGATCCGGGACGGCGTCATAACGGACGCGGCGTTCAACGGAAACGGATGCGCGATCTCCCAGGCGTCTGCGGATATGATGATCGATCTGATCATGGGCAAACCCCTGGAGGAAGCCATGCGGCTTCAGAAGAGCTTTATGGGCATGATTCAGGGAACCGCGTCGGAAGAAGAGATCGAAGAACTGGAAGAAGCGGCGGCGCTGCAGGATATTTCCCACATGCCGGCCCGTGTCAAATGCGCGGTGCTGGGCTGGCGGACCATGCGTGAGATGGTGGAGAAGCTGGAAGGCGAGTGATGTCGGATTCCAATATTACGAAAAACGCACTGGCCGCATCGATGAAAAAGATGATGCGGCGCAGGCCATTTGAGAAGATCAGCGTCTCGGACATCTGCATGGACTGCGGGATCAACCGGAAGAGTTTTTATTATCATTTCCGGGATAAATACGATCTCGTGAACTGGATCTTCTTTGTCGGCTTCCTGGGGGAAATGGATCTTACCCGCTATCAGAACGGCTGGGACTGGGTAAAGGATATCTGCGAATATTTTTACCGCGAGAAAGAATTTTACCGGGCTGCGCTGAAAATCGAGGGACAGAATTCATTCCGGGATTATCTCGTGGAGACGATTGAGCCGATTATCCGTTTTTTTGTCCGGGATATGCTGCCGTCAGATGAGGACGACGGCTTCTATCTGACCTTCCTGTGCGATGCCTTTCTGACGGCGCTGGTGCGCTGGCTCTCCGGCGGATACGACCAGGAGATGGATGCGGACGGGTTTCTCCGGCGGATCCGTCAGCTGATGGGAAGCATGTCCGAATTTGCAGATGAAACAGATCAGAGGAATTCTGAATGAGAAAAAACAAAAGCCTGACCGGAATTAAGAAGAGAAGACCTGCGGCAGTCCTGGCTGCTCTTCTTATGGCGGCTGCAGTGGTGTCCGGGAGCATTCTGCTTCCGGACATTTATGTTGCGGCGGAGAACGTTCAGACGGAAGAAAAAGAGCCGCTTTATCCCGAAAAGGAGCACACGCATCTCGACTATTCGGAGCTTGCATATGAAGGCTACGATGAAACGCAGCTGAAGGCGGCACTCTCCGAGCTGGAGGAGCTGTGCGGCGAGGATAATGCGCTGTCGGTGGACCGTGTGATCGAGCTGTATCATCAGGTCGAAAAGGAATTTGATATTCTCCAGACGCAGATGGTTCTGTGTGAGATCCGCACCAAAATGGATGTGACGGACGAAGAAATGCAGAAGGCGCAGCTGGAGCTCTCCAATAAAGCCAGCATTCTCTCGGATGAAGCCGGACGGGTCCTGAAAATGGTCCTGGATTCTCAGTTCCGGGACGAGCTGGTCTATGAGATCGGCGAGCAGGCCGCAGCCGTGCTGGACGATTACACCCCCCTGGAACAGTGGTATCTGGATCTGTCGGACCGGGAAACCGTCCTGGTGCAGAAGTATTACCAGCTGCTGGATGAGGATGACCCGGTGACCATCAACGGGGAGGAGTGGACCTTTGAGAGGTTCGATGAGGAGCCGCCGGAAGACGAGGCCGAGTCCGAGGCTGTCCGGCAGATTCTGTACCGCTCCGTGAACGACAAGGTCATGCCCATCCTGCAGGAACTGATTCAGGTCCGCAATGAGCTGGCGGTGAAGTCCGGCTATGACAACTATGCCGAGTATGCCTATGATGTCGTTTTTGGCCGGGATTACGACAAGGACGAGGTGGAAAAGCTCTATACGGAGACGAAGAAGAAAATCGTTCCGCTCCAGAACCGCCTGTCTGTGTACGGCTACTACCGGGGCTACGAGGAAAAGCTGGATGAATATACCGCCCCGGAGCAGGAAGAACTGCTGGATCTCGTGGAGCCGCAGATTGAATCGGTGGATGAGCGGCTGCTCGAGAGCTTTGACTACTTAAGAGAACACCACGATTATGATATCGAAAAAAGGCCGGGAAAGGCGGCCAGCGGATTCACGGTTCCGCTGGCCCAGTACGGCACCGCTTTTATCTTCATCAATCCCACCGGCACCATCGAAGATATCCATACGCTGATCCATGAGTTCGGTCATTACAATGTCGCTTTCCACAGCCTGGAGCCGGCGATTGTGACGATGTCAAATGTAGACGTGGCGGAAATCCAGTCCCAGGCGCTGGAGCTTCTGACGGCGGAGAAAGCGGAAGAGCTGCTCGGTGACTGCGGAAAGGCCTACCGGGCGGACCGTGTGACCTCCATGCTTTCAAATGCGATTGAAGGCTGCTATTTTGACGAGTTTCAGTGGAAGCTGTATGAAAACCCGGAGATGACGCCGGAGGAGATCAACCGGCTGGCACTTCAGATCGGACAGGAATACGGCTTCTATTTTCCGAAGGGCGCCGAAGGATATTATGCCTGGGTCCTGGTTCAGCACACCTTCGAACAGCCCATGTATTATATCAGCTACACAGTATCGGCACTTTCTGCCCTGGACATCGCCGCGCGCGCCGAAACGGACCGGGAGAGCGCGGTCGATCTGTATATGCATCTGACGGCCATAGATCCCAATCTGCCCTATCGGGAGGCGGTTTCTCAGCTGGGGCTGACGGATATTTTTGAGGACGGCGGGATAGCCGCCATCTGCGCGCCGCTGACCGACATGCTCGGCTACGGGAGCACAAATCAGGAAGAGAACGGGCCGGAGCGGCTGAGTCCCATCGCACAGAGACTCCTGGAAAAGCGTGTCCTGTACGGTATTGTCGCGTGTACAGCCCTTCTGCTGATCATCGGAATCAGCCTGAATGTCGTCAGACGCAGGAGGCTGCTGGCGGCGCGGGCGGAAGCGGCGCGGCTCGCAGAGGAACAGGCGCAGGCTGCCCTTGCGGCGGCAGAGGCGGCTCAGGCTGCAGAGGCTGTACAGACCGCAGAGGCGGGACAGGGCACAGCGGTGCAGATGCCGATGACGGCACAGAGCGCAGAGCCCGGGGAGCAGGAGGAAGAACATGAGACAATTCAGTAAAACGGCCGCGCTTTCCGCGATTCTGTGCGGCGTGTTTCTTCTGACCTGCACGGCCTGCGGGAAGAAGGAGACAGGGGAGCTTTCCTGTTTTCGGAATCTGGCCGCCGCAAAGGGTGTGACGATCTCGGCAGACGGCGAGCTCTCGGAGGGCCAGTCCGCGGGAGCGGCGGCGGACGGCCGGGAGGACACGGCCTGGGTCATGAATCTTCCGGAGGACGCTGTGCCGGAGACCGCGGCGGAGCATGTTCTGACTGTGACATGGAAAAAAGAAAAGGCAGTCTCTTTCGTGCGGACGGTCTGGGGAGATCTGAACTGCTTCGGCTACCGTATTGAAGGCTCCGCGGACGGCGGAACCTATGAGACGCTCTATGAATCGAAAGAGGCGCCGTATCTGCGGGAGGACCTCGCTAAGATCGGGCCCGGGATGTACCGCTCGATCCGGCTCATCGTCCGGGGCGGAGCAAATCTGTGTGAGATCGGACTCTATGAAAAGAATCCCTTCGAGGCGCTGCTGGGAATCGGAGAAGAAAATCCCATCGTCCCGGAGCTCCGGGAGGAAAACGGCGTGACGCGGGTCTGCCTGGAAGGCCTGCCGGAGGAAGTGGAAGTGAACTTTGCGGGCTGCGATCTGGAACAGGTCGTGGACGCGCAGGGCATTGTACAGGACACGATCGCAGACATCGACGTCCGGGTCGGATTCTGCCTGAGCAGGCAGGGCTGGAATTATGAGACACCGGCCTATACGCTGCGGATTCCGGCGGCCGCGGAAGGGACGGATACACCGGCTCCCGCGGTGGTGCCGGCGCTGAAGGAATGGCGGGGCGGCAGCGGGACCTTCACATTGAACGGCCGCGATCTGGTGATCGAGACGGATCCTGCGGGCAAAGCCTGGGATCCGGAGAGCGCCGATGTGATGCTGCAGACGCTGAAGGAGTCCTGCGAAGCCGCCGGCTGCCGCGTGATTTTGCCGGAGGACGCGGGCGCTGCGGATGAAAGCGCGGCGCGGCTGTGGCTTTCCCTGACCGGGGAGGAAGCTCTGGGGACAGAAGGGTACCATATTCTGATTGAAGAGAATGATATTCAGGTCAGCGCGCACACGCAGCTGGGCCTGTGGTGGGCGGCGCAGACGCTGCGTCAGCTGCCGGAAAAAGGCGCGGACGGTATTCCCTGCGGCGAGATCCGGGATTATCCGACGTATCCGGTCCGCGGTTTTGAGATCGATGCGGCCAGGAAAGCCCTTCCCATGGAGACCCTTTACGAGATCGCAGAAAAAATGGCCGCGTTCAAGATGAATGAGCTGACCATTCACCTGAATGACAACGAAATTCTGGCCTACAGCGGCAGACTGGACTCTGTCGAAAACGCCCTGACAAGCTATGCGGCTTTCCGCATGGAATCCTCCATTGCGGGGCCGGAAGGCACTGCGCTGCAGGCGCAGGACTTTTTCTATACTGCCGGGGAGTTTGACGAACTGGTCAGGTTCTGTGCGCAGAGGGGCATTACGGTGATTCCGGAGCTGGACATGCCCGCTCATTCTCTTTCGATCACCAGAGCTTTTCCGGAGCTGTCCATTGCCGCGACATACGGGCGGCCGGACTCGGTGGATGAGCTGGATGTGGGGAAGGAGGAGACTTTTGAGCTGGCGGAGCGCATCTGGACAGAGCAGCTCACCGGGACCCGTGCCTTTGCGGACTGCCCCGTTCTGCACATCGGCGGGGACGAGTATTACGGCATCGATGATTTCTACATCAATTTCATGAACCGGCTGGCCTCCGCGCTGAAAAACCCGCCCCTCTCCGACTGCAATGCCCCCGGTATTACCAGAGAAGCCCTGGACGGAGCCAAAAGACGCGTCCGCGCCTGGGCGAGCCTGTCTGAAATCCGCGGAATGGGCCGCGTTCCGGGGAGCCTCATGGAGCTGTGTCTGTGGAGCACGCTCTGGGCGGATCCGCAGACCATGTACCGCGCGGGACACGATCTGATCAATGCGCGCAGCGATCTTCTGTATATCGTGCCGGGCACCGGGGCGGACCGCTTTGACACGGAGCGCTTTGAGCGGGAATTTGACGCCGCGGCCTATGTCATGCCCGACGGCACCGACCGGATTCTGCCCGCTTATTCACCGCAGCTGCGCGGCGCCCAGTTTACGCTCTGGAACGACACGGCCGGGACAGAGGCGGGTGCTGATCAGGAGGAGATTCTGGAGCGTTTCGGTGAGGCGCTCATTCCTTTCTCAGGCAAAATCTGGTAAGCAGCAAGGGCTTGACAGAATAAAAAGATTTGATAAAATATAATTTAAAAAAACAATTATGAGCTGCGCGGAAGTCACCGCGATATTTGAAAGGAATCAGAGATGGAACGGTATGATATAGCAATTATCGGAACAGGGCCTGCAGGGCTGGAAGCGGCCATCACCGCGAAAATCCGCGGGAAAAAGATTCTGCTGCTGGGAAATGCGGACCTGAGCACGAAGGTTGTGAAGGCGCATGCGATTGACAATTACCTCGGTCTTCCGCATATCGCCGGAGAAGATCTGGCCGCGGCCTATCAGAAGCATCTGGATTCAATGGGCATCGAGATCACGCAGGACCGGATTACGGCTGTCTATGCGATGGGCGATTATTATGCACTGCAGGGCGCCGGGACGCCGGAGAGCGGGATGACCGCGTACGAGGCGTCGGCTGTGATTCTCGCGACCGGCGTGGTGGCGGGAAAGACGCTGCCCGGCGAGGAACAGTATCTGGGGCGCGGCGTGAGCTATTGCGCGACCTGCGATGCGGCACTCTACCGGGGCAAGACGGCAGTGGTGATCGGATACGGCAGCAGGGAGGAGGCGGAAGCCGAGTTCCTCTCCGAGGTCGCGGACAAGGTTTATTATGTTCCCGTCTATCAGGATGAAGTGAAGCTGAACGAGCGGATCGAAGTGGTCCGCAGGAAGCCTGTCGGCATCAGTGAGCTGAAGACGGAACAGGGCAGAAAGATGGGTGTTCTCTTCGAGGGCGAAGAAGCTCCTTCGCTTCTTGCGGACGGTGTCTTCGTACTGCGGGAGGCAGTCTCGCCGGGGCAGCTGGTTCCGGGACTGGAGACGAACGGCAGCCATGTCGTCACCGACCGCTCGATGGCCTGCAGCCTGCCCGGGTGTTTTGCATGCGGTGATATCACCGGTACACCGTACCAGTATATCAAGTCGGCAGGAGAGGGAAATGTCGCCGCATTGTCGGCGGCCGCTTATCTGGATCTGAAGCGGAGAGAACAGGCGTGACAGTGCCGGCATAATGAACAGAAAAAGGAATGTTCAGCGAGGCTGAACGGGAAAGGAGATTAAAATGATTCAGACAGTAGTGAACAATGATCTTTCGGAAGCGAAGAGCGTGGCAGCAGCAGTAGTGGATTTCAATGCGACCTGGTGCGGCCCCTGCAAAATGCTGGGCCCGGTGCTGGAGAAGCTTTCCGGCGAGATGGCGGACAAGGCTTCTTTCTACGGCGTTGACGTGGATGAGAATTCGGATCTTGCGGAGGAGTTCGGTGTCATGAGCATCCCCACGCTGGTTATTTTAAAGAACGGCGAGAAGGTCGCGGAGCGTCTTGGTTTTGCACCGGAGCCGATTCTGAAGTCCTGGCTGGAGAGCAACCTGTAAATCAATTCTGAAAAGAGAACTGCGAGATGAGCGAAGATCTGAAAAAAACATCCGCAGAGCAGACGGAATACCCACAGCTGCTTCTTGAGAATCAGCTGTGTTTTCCGTTTTATGCCTGCGCAAGAAAAATTGTCAGTTTATATACGCCTTACCTGAAACCGCTCGGCATAACTTATACACAGTACATCGTGTTTATGGTTCTGTGGGAAAAGCGGGAGGTCAGTGTCCGGGAGCTGTGCAGCAGACTGTACCTGGACAGTGGGACGCTGACGCCGCTGCTCAAGAAAATGGAGAAGGACGGCCTGGTAACCAGGCGCCGGTCCGATGAGGACGAGCGGGTGACGCTGGTCCGGATTACCGACAAGGGGATGGCTCTGCGCGAGCCGGCCTCCGAAATTCCCCTGCAGGTGGGCGGGTGCCTTAAGCTGCCCGCGGAGGACGCACAGAATCTGTATCAGATTATGTATAAGCTGCTTGGAGAATTCTCATGAAAGAAAGAGAAAAAGTCATCGTCCGGACCAGCCTGATCGGCATTGCCGCGAACATTCTGCTGACGGCTTTCAAGGCGGTTGTCGGTATTCTGTCTCATTCGATCGCGATCGTGCTGGACGCGGTCAACAATCTGAGCGATGCGCTGTCCTCCGTCATCACCATTGCCGGAGCCAGACTCGCGGGAAAGGCGCCGGACCGCAAGCATCCCCTCGGACACGGGCGGGTGGAATATTTAAGTGCGGCCATCGTGGCAGTCATCGTTCTGTACGCCGGCGTGACTTCCCTGGTTGAATCTGTCAAAAAGATCATTCACCCCGAGACACCGGACTACTCGATCGTGTCCCTGCTGATTATCTCCGTGGCGGTTGCAGTCAAAATTATTCTGGGGCTGTATGTGAAGAAGACCGGGCAGAAGGTGAGCTCGGAGGCGCTGGAGGAGTCCGGGCAGGACGCCCTCAACGACTCGGTTATTTCCGCCTCGACGCTGGCGGCAGCCATCATATTCATGGTGACGGGACTGAAGCTGGAAGCGTATCTGGGCGTCATCATTTCAATCGTCATCCTGAAATCCGGTATCGATATGCTCCGCAGCACCATCAGCAAAATCGTCGGCGAGCGCGCGGACAGTGAGCTGACAAAGCAGATCCGGAAGAGTGTTGCGGGGATCGAAGGCGTCGGCGGCGTCTATGATCTGATTCTGCACAGCTACGGACCGGAGAAGCAGCTCGGATCCGTGCACATTGAAGTGCCGGACACGATGCGCGCGGATGAGATCGACCGTCTGGAGCGCATTGTGCAGGAGACCATTTACGAGCAGTACGGCGTGATTCTGACAGCGGTCGGAATTTACTCGGTCAACACCTCCGACGACAAGGCGGTCGCCATCCGCCGCGAAGTCATGCGCATTATCGGCGAGCATGACTACATCCTCCAGGTACACGGTTTTTACCTGGATCAGGAGAAAAAGGAAATCCGCTTTGACGTGATTATTGATTTTGAGGCCGGCGACCGCGCGGCGATCTTTGACGACATTGTCCGGCAGCTGCAGGAGCGCTTCCCGGACTACGAGATCCGGCCGACCATGGATCTGGATGTGTCGTTCAGTTAAACTTCGCCATAAGTAATACAGGTTTTCGCGGGGAGGGTTGCGCTCGGGCAGGGAACCCTTCGCGCAATCCCGCTGCGCGGGACGACGATCCCTGCGGGATCATCGCCATATCGCTCCGAAGTTCAGCTGAAGGCTAAACTTCTACGCTCATGAAGGAGAACGTTCCGATGCAGAGGAGGGTGTCGTCCTGATTGAAGACGTTCACCTGGATGACGGTGAGGCGTTTCCCGTGTTTGACGGCGACGGCGTCCGCCTTGATCCGGGTGGTATTGAGGCCGGGGCGCAGATACCGGAAGCTGCTGTCGACGGTGGTCACGACGTCTCCGAAGCTGATGGCGGCGCCGCCGGCGGCGACGTCAGCCGCGGTGTACAGGCAGCCTCCGTGCACGGACCCGATGGGATTGAGCTGGTTTTCCGTGATGTCCATCTCCGTGACGGCATGTCCTTCTTCGAGGAAGGTCAGTCCCAGACCGATCGACCGCGCAAAGGCGTTGGTCTGATTCCGGACTTCCATGATTTCCTGAAAATTCAATTCACTCATTTGTTCTCCCGGGAGGCTGCTCTGCAGCCTTCTTTTTTATTGGCAGCGATTCATCTTATCATTTTGGCGCGCGCAAAGGCAAGAGAAAGCTTCTTCGCCATGCCGCTCTGTAATGGTAAAATGGGGGGAGAGCACTGTATGAAAAAAGCGAAAAAAGGTACAGGAAGGAGAAACGGAGATGTTTCAGGATATTCAGCTGAAGAATGTCAGAGTCGATGATCCCTTCTGGTCGGAGCGGCAGAAGCTTCTTGGCAGTGTCACGGTTCCGTATCAGGAAGATATTCTGTATGACCGTATTCCGGGCATTGAGAAAAGCCACGCCATAGCAAATCTGAAAATTGCCGCCGGGCTGATGGAAGGTGAGTTCTACGGAATGGTGTTTCAGGACAGCGACATTGCCAAATGGATTGAAGGGGCTGCCTTTTCGCTTGCGCTGTTTCCCGATCCGGAGCTGGAAAAGAGGATCGATGAGGTCATTGATCTGATTGAGCAGGCACAGCTGGAGGACGGATATTTTGACACCTATTTCATCGTAAAAGAACCGGGCAGATGTTTTCAGAATCTGCAGGAAGGGCACGAACTGTACTGCGCGGGGCATCTTATTGAGGCGGCCGTCGCCTACTGTGAGGTCACGGGAAAAGACCGGCTCCTGCACATCGTAGAGCGGATGGTGGACTGTATCCGTGCGCATATCGGTCCGGAGGAAGGCAAAATCAGGGGTGTCCCGGGTCATGAAGAGATCGAGCTGGCGCTGATGAAGCTGTACCGTCTGACAAAAGATGAAAAATACGAACAGCTTGCGTCCTATTTTGTCTATGAGAGAGGAAACGATCCGGATTTCTTCGAGAATGAAAGAAAAAACCGGGGCTGGGCTGTCTGGGGCGGGAGCTTCACCAATATCGATTATCATCAGGTCCGCATGAAGGCGGCGAGCCAGACGAGAGCAGTAGGACACAGTGTCCGGGCCATGTACTACTACACCGCGATGGCGGATCTCGCAGAGCATCGTCAGGATCAGCAGCTCGCGGATGCCTGCAGAAGGCTCTGGGAAAATGTCACTTCGAAGCAGATGTATATCACCGGCAATATCGGACAGGAAGCGGCGTGGGAGGGCTTCACGAATGATTACGAGCTTCCGAACGACCTGATTTACGGAGAGACCTGTGCGTCCATCGGAATGGTTTTCTGGGCCCGCAGAATGCTTGAAATACAAGCCCTGGGAAGTTATGCGGATGTCATGGAGCTGGAACTGTTCAACGGTGTCCTGAGCGGCATGCAGATGGACGGAAAACACTTCTTTTACGTCAATCCGCTGGAAGTCAATCCGGGTGTGTCGGGCGTACTTCCGGAGTACAGGCATGTTCTGCCCGAAAGACCTGAGTGGTATGCGTGCGCGTGCTGCCCGCCGAATGTCGTGCGGCTGATTCTGTCGATTGCAAAATATGCCTGGGGGGAGAAGGACAATACAATTTACGCTCATCTGTTCCTCGGCGGAGAAGCGAAGCTGGATGCGGCGGACCTGACCGTTCACAGTGAATTTCCCCGGAAGGGAAGAATAGAATATCTGATCCGTCCGAAGAAGGAATCGTTTACCTTTGCCGTCAGGATTCCGGGGTATGCCCGGAATGTGCGCATCAGCAGAAACGGAATCCTTCAGGAGCAGCAGGCTGTGGACGGATATGTGTATTTTGAAGGCAGATGGGCTGAGAGGGAATCCGTTCTTGTTGAGTTTGATATGCCGCTTCAGAGGCAGTATGCCAATCCGCTTGTGCGGGCGGATGCGGGATGTGTCGCCTTCCGGAAGGGACCGTTCATCTACTGTGCGGAGGGTGCTGACAACGCAGAACCCCTTCAGGAGCTGAGGATCCCGGACGCGGGAGAATACCGGGAAATCCCGATCGAAGACGGAGTCCTCAAAGGGATCACAGCGATTCAGATGCCCTGCCGGCGCGCGAAAGGAGAGGCGGGAACTCTGTACACAGAGAAGAAACCGGAACTGGTGCCGGAGACACTGACGCTGATTCCGTATTTTGCATGGGGAAACCGCGGGGTCAATCAGATGCGCGTATGGCTACATGCATTATGATTGTGATATAATTACTCCGAATCTGCATGGCAGACACAGCAGGAAAAATGTGCGCCAAGGCGTTCTTGAATCATAAGGGAGGAAAGCAAATGGCAGATAATTTACCCAGAGGCAGGCAGAAAAATGTGACCGGGCAGGGAGCCGGTGTCCATCGCCGCGGCAGCGGGACCGGCGCGGGGCCGGTCGGCAGCGGATCCTATATGAGTTCCTCCGGAGCCCCGGGTCCTGCGGGAGGAGGAAAGCGTTCCGGCGGACGTCCTTCGCTTCTTACGATTATTATTATCCTGGCGGTCATGATGATGGGCGGCGGCGGAGCTCTGTCAGGGCTTCTCGGCGGCGGCGGAGCACAGCCCGCACAGCCTTCGCCGGCCTATACGCAGCAGAGCCCGGTGAACCAGCCCCAGACGACCACCACGCAGCCTGCGCAGCCCGCTCAGCCTTCACAGAGCGTGCAGCAGCCGCAGACCACCACGTCCACGGGGACAGGTTCTTCTTCGTCGGGCTATAACAGCCTCTCCAGTCTGTTCGGCGGCTACAGCACAGCTTCCGCCGGCAGTGCGTCGAGCGGCTGGGTGATGGATCCGAACACAGGCAGTCTGAATTCCAGAGTGTCCGCGGATGCCCGCGGCAGATACACGCAGATCAAGGGAGACGGCACGGATACCTTCACTATCATGGTCTATATGTGCGGCACGGATCTGGAGTCCCGCAGCGGCATGGCGACCAATGATCTGATGGAGATGACCAAGGCCACGATCGGCAGCAATGTCAATCTGATCGTCTATACGGGCGGATGCCGCGCGTGGAAGAACAATGTCATCAGCAGCCGGACCAATGAAATCTATCAGATCCAGGACGGTGGCTTGAAGCGCCTGGGTACTGCAGGCGCCAAGCCGATGACGGATCCCGCCACGCTGACGGAATTCATCAAGTTCTGCGGTGAGAAATTCCCGGCGAACCGGACCGCGCTCATTTTCTGGGATCACGGCGGGGGCTCCATCACAGGCTACGGCTATGATGAGAAGTTCTCTTCCAGCGGCTCCATGAATCTCGCCGGCATCAACAGCGCGCTGAAAAACGCGGGTCTGAAGTACGATTTCATCGGCTTTGACACCTGCCTGATGGCGACGATCGAAACCGCCCTGGTCCTGGATCAGTATGCGGATTATATGATTGCTTCCGAAGAGACCGAGCCCGGTGTGGGCTGGTATTACACCAACTGGCTGACCGAGCTGTCGAAGAACACTTCGATGCCGACCATCGAGATCGGAAAGAAGATCGTGGATGACTTTGTGGACGTCTGCGAGCGCAGCTGCCCCGGACAGGGCACAACCCTCTCCGTCGTGGACCTGGCTGAGCTGGGACAGACGGTTCCGGCGAAGTTTTCGGCCTTCTCCTCCAACACGACTGAGAAAATCCGCAACGATGAGTATAAAGAGGTCTCGGATGCCCGGTATCTCTCCAGAGAATTTGCCAAGCAGACCGGCATCGACCAGATCGACCTGATCAATTTTGCAAACAATGTCGGCTCCGAAGAAGCCAATCAGCTGGTGCAGGCGCTGCTGTCTGCCGTGAAGTATAACCGCACGGGCCGCAGCATGACCAACGCCTACGGCCTGTCTGTCTACTTCCCTTACCGGAAGACGAGCACGGTCAGCAAGGCAGTCAAGACTTATCAGGAAATCGGTCTGGATGAAGAGTACACCCGCTGCATCCGCGAATTCGCCAGCATGGAAGTCAGCGGACAGGTTGCCTCCGGCTCCGGACAGTCTCCGATTCCGTCTCTGCTGGGCGGCGGTCTCGGCGGCGGCAGCAGTACGCAGTCTCAGGAACAGATCCTGCAGCTGCTCTCCACGTTCCTCGGCAGCGGCGGAAGCGGCCTCTCCTCTTCGGATCTGGGCTTCTTCGACCGGAGCATCATGGAAGACGAGCACGCGATGGGATATCTGGCCGCAAACCAGTTTGATCCCGGACAGCTCACCTGGACGGAAGAGGACGGCAAGTACAAGATCATCCTTTCCGACGACCAGAAGAAACTGGTGCAGCAGGTTGATCTGAACATGTATGTCGACGACGGCGAGGGTTATGTTGATCTGGGCCTGGACGCTTCCTGGGATGTCGACGAGGAAGGAAACCTGGTTGCGGATCCGGGAGAGACATGGCTGTCGATCAACAATCAGCCGGTCGCCTACTATCATGTGTCGACGATCGAGGACGGAGACGATTACAAGATTATGGGATATGTCCCGGCTATGCTGAACGACGAGCGCGTACAGCTGATTCTGCTGTTTACGGACGAGCAGCCGGAAGGCTATATCGCCGGCGCACAGCCTGTTTATGAGGCAGATCAGACAGAGACGGTCTCCCGTGGCCTGATCGAGCTGCAGCCGGGCGATAAGCTCGACTTCCTGTGCGATTTCTATTCTTACTCGCAGGAATTCCAGGACAGCTACTATCTGGGCGAGCCGATGACAGTGACCGACAATATGGTCATCAGCGACACGCTGCTGGGCAATCAGAAGACCATTGAGATCTATCGCTTCACGGATATTTACAATAACAATTACTGGACCGAATTTGTACCGAGATAAGATCCGCTGCAACACTGAGCAGAAAGGAGTCAGTCCATGAGTTATCCAGTTATTACCATCAGCCGTGAGTTCGGCGCGGGAGGCCGCTCAATTGCCAGACGCCTCTCCGAGGAGCTGGGCATTCCTTACTACGATAAGGACATCGTGGCCAGGGCAGCCGAGAAGAGCGGCTACACGAAGGAAGAAATCGAGCGGGAAGGCGAGGACATCAGCCGCGCCAGCCATATGCTGGGAGGTTTCCTCTCGTTCGGCGCGGCAGCCGGCTACAACAATCAGTACGATGAGATTTTCCGCGCACAGGCCAAAGCCATTCTGGAGTTTGCCCAGTCGCCATGCATTCTGGTAGGACGCTGTGCGGATTCCATTCTGCGGGAAGCCGGGATTGACTGCTTCAACGTATTCCTGTACGCAGATCTGGAGCACCGGGTGCACCGCATTGAAGAGCGGGATCACGAGCAGGGCGCCAAGGTCCGCAAAATGGTGGACAAGCGCGACCAGCAGAGAAAAGAGTATTACAAGGTCTATACGGGAAGTGAGCTCGGCGACTATCACAACTATGACATCAGCCTGGATACGGGTGTCATCGGATATGATCAGTGTGTGGAAATTATCGCGGGAATCGTCCGCCGCAGAGCACAGCAGTAAGGCAGAAACCGAAAAAAGCAGGAAGCGGTCCTACTCCGAAAGGATGCGGATCGCTTCCTGATATTCTGCAAGTTTTGCCTCATGCTCGGGTGTGATCTGATCCATGCGGGCAGCCGTGCTGTTGTGGTACAGATCTGCCAGTTTGACTTTTCTGGCCAGCGGGTTGGACTTCAGTGAGCGGATATAATCGAGATAAGGGGTGGTCAGATCGTGTGTCAGGAGGCGCAGGGCGGTCATGACTTCCTCCGGAAAACCGGCCTTCTCAAGGTCTTCGAAGGTATAATCCGTGTCCTCAACGACATCGTGCAGCAGCGCGGTACAGACTTCAATTTCCGTATCCATCTGTTCCGCCACGTGGAACGGGTGGAGAAGATAAGGAAGTCCGCTCTTGTCGAGCTGCCCCTGATGCGCACTGCAGCACAGCTTCAGTGCTTTTTTTGTAAGAGGAGTGTAGATCATTCCGGTCTGTTTCAATTCCATAAATGCCCTCCTGTATCTTTAGAATATCACGCGCGGACTCGGAATGTCATCCCTAAGCTTTTTTCAGAGAGATTTGACATTTTTCGTTGAAATTCAGGATGAATATGATCGGTTTTACGAATTGACGTATAGTGCGAAATAAAATTACGAAAAAGGAGAAGAGCCCATGAACAGCAGCCAGAGATTCAGTGTGGATGAGGTTTTGGACGGCCTCAGGAAAGCGGCCCGCAGCGACAGCGGTCTGCTGGACAGACTTCTTGAGACGCAGAACGCGGCCAACCCGGTCAGCACCTTCTGCGGGATTGCCGCAGAGCTGGGCTTTCCGATCGCCGAGATGGATCTGATCTGTGCGGGAGAGGACTATTACGCCGCGATGCGCAGAAGCACCAACGGCGGCGGAGAAAACTCCCCGCTGCTCGAAGGAGAAGAC
>OCTX012236311.1_pt1 | contig 24033 bp, 16 predicted proteins | sample 1539691 | NCBI WGS metagenome assembly OCTX01 (sample SAMN02144231, study PRJEB22623) | gut metagenome | biome: sheep rumen | host: Ovis aries | place: New Zealand
AAACTTGCGGAGAGTATCGTACTCAGTAATAAAAAACGTTACAAAGCCAAGGATGTATATCGCCTGCTTGAGAACGATGGAGAAGGCAGCTTCAAGAAACTGGAATATGTCCGTTTTGTCATGACTGATGATTCAATTAAGGATGAGGAGAAACGCGAGGAATTCACCTGGGATCTTGCCAGCCGTGTTGTCAGAAAAAATTTAACATTCAAAAATGAACTTGAGCATACATTGGAAGTTTCTAAAGCTGTGGAAGAACGCATTGCGCTTCACAATCCTACGGTTGTTGATGACAGCCAGATCGTCCTTTTTGCCGGTGCGCTTAAGTGGGAAATGATTTCCTACAATTCTAAGAAAAAGAGATGGTCGGTTATGATAGACGATGCAGAAAAAGCCCTTGGAGGAGTCCTGAAGGATAATCTTCAGAGGATGTGCGCACATTATTTCGGCTTCACGGAATTCATAAAACTGGATTCGGATATACTGGCAGAAATGCAGGAGAAAATTGACGAACTGATGGAAAAATCTGAGGATGAAGTGCTCGACCAAGCAGACGGCAGGGCGGATGAGCTCAAGAAATCCATCACAAAGCTTATGAAGGCCAAGAAAGATACGGAGACTCCGTGGCCGGAAGATTCACCTTTTGCCAGCTGTGCAAACGAATCACCATGGCCAATGGCGACCCTTGATTTTGAGGAGACCTGCCAGAGTAAAGGCTATGATGCGGACACGATTCGAAGATTTTATAAGACACTGGCGCAGAACCTATAATTGATTTCTGTACCGTGAACTGCATCTTGTCTCTCGATAGTGAGAAAGTATACAAGTGATTTCTGCACCGGCAGGGGACCTGCCGGTGCAGACAATAAATCAGTACAAGAGGAACACTGTATGGTAACAAATCCCAGGATACTGGAAGCGTTAAGGAAAAAAGAAAGAGAGTTCACTTTAATGACTGATTCTGCCGGGCTGCGCAGAAGTGTTTTTTACTTTTGGGACAGCAGCGATGTAGCAGCGGCTGCCTATTGTAATCGGCTGGCAGAACTGGAATTTGGAAGAGCAATTCCTATTGAACTTACATCGGAAAATACGATTGAGAAATGGCTTCATAAATACATTGAACGGATGAAAGTATCTCAGACTCCGATTCAACATAAAGTGTATTGTCTTTTTGTTTCCTCAAGTACCGGGCGTTTTGATGGGAAAGCATTAATGGAAGCCAGTAGTGAATTTGTAGAGTTGTATTATCAACTCGTTTTTTTGGGAACAGACCTTCCTGAAGAAGCTGTGGAAAACTATTTTGGTGCCAGTTGGATTGTTCGGCCTGATGATATTCTTACAACCAGAGTATTGCTGGCAGATGCATCTTTTACTTATGAGTGGATTTCTCCCGGAAACTGGGGGTTTCAGATCGGAGGTGGATGGTACAGACTTCGAGCGACACGATACAGTTCAGTAGGAGACGACATCTGTGGGCAGCTCTATCATAAACTGGGTCCGGCTTTTAAGAATGAAACAGATGATGTATTGAACAGAAAACTGAGTGAGTTTTATCATGCCATGTTCGGCAGTCTTAATGAAATCTATCTGAATTGTCCCCATGTAAAGTATCTTCCCCTGATAGGTTACAAGGAGCTGACCGTGAAGCTGTTCGGGAGATCTCGGCCTATGCCTTTTGGTTGGGGAGGCAGAGGTACTTCCGGCCGAATCATGAATTACGAGGCGGCTGCTATCTTATTCGGAAAAGAACGCGAAAAACCGCGTCCGGAGTGGATACGCGAGCAAATTGCGCTGCAGTATCTTCCGCAGGCATGTGCAGACAGTGTTGGAAAGTATGAAAAGGAAATTCGCGATCAGCTTTTCCAACGATTCACATTAAGTGATCTCTATGAAAAAATAGCGGCAATCGCTAATAACTATTCTATCCAGCAGATTATGACATGTAGTAAGATAGACACGGAGATTCACGAGATTTTGAATAAACCTTTTACAGCTGAGGGTAGTGATCCGAAGTCTATCTGGAACGGCCTCGGCGCATATATGAATGCCTGGAATCGCTATGTTGAACAGTTCCTGATCGGCGTCTGGTGGAAAGAGATTTCCAAATATATTGTTCAGCTCAGTAATAAGAGTAAAGATGATTTTATAGCCTTAAAACAGGCTTATAATGAGTTTGAAGATTATAGAGATAATACCGCTCAAAATGCGGTTATTACATTACATGATATCAGAAGCTTTTCTGGTTTATTGAAGGCAATTGAATTGTCCGCGGCGGTGACATCTTATACCGGCGAAATGCTGGCTCCTCTTAGAAAGAGAGCGACCGCTCTGCATCTGGCGACCGGCGATGACGTTGCAGGCGAGCACCGTCCAAAGATTGGACTGCTTTTGAGTGATACCATCACCAGTGATACGGGGATGATATATGATGAATTCGAGTGGAGGAACCATCCGAGGGATTATATGCCGAGTAATATAATTTATGAAATTAGAATGTATCAGGAAAAGGTTTGATGAATCTTTTCGCAGCAGGGAGTTCGGAAAAACTGTTTTTAAAGCTGATGCCATGGAGTAAGGAGCGCTGTTTTGATTAGATACCAGGTCGACAATGAAGGCTATAGAATAGAGTGGCTCAATGAACCTTATCAGCAGTTGTATATGTTTTATGAGCCGATGGGGAATCTTTTTCAGTATGAAGGACAGTCCATAAGACTGATTCAATATGATTTTCAACAAATTATATATAACACATATGTTTTGGTTCCCTTGGTAGAGAATGCAACACATGGAAAACATAGCTGGAACCTTCCGGTTGGAAGATATAGATGCAGCCTGTACAGTGATTATAACCGGACTGGGAAGCCGTTAAGATACACGGATATTTTTATTGGCTCTCAGATTGAAGTATTCATGTATAGTGAGGCAGACAAGAACGGATTCGAGGTATTGAAGATAGAAAGTCACTATGAATTTCCTACGAACTCCATCTGGCTGACCTTTGAAAAGAGCCTTGGTGAAAGGATCTTTTTGCCGAAAATGGTTAAAGGGGGAGATGGCATGTATAGTACCGGCTGTATTATTCCTCCCGGTGCATATAACAGATTAAATGTTACAGTAGCCCGGGATATCAATGACTGTATTTCTTTAAAAAAGATGAGTAGGGGGATGAAGGCGTGAGAAATGTTTGTCCGCATTGCGGAAAAATTATCGAAGCGGGAGAACAGGCTTTTGACCTGACGGAATTTTTAGGGGATCAGGTGAAGAGATATCTTAACAGCCGTGTGTTTAAGGAAGAGAATGAAATAAAAAAATATATTATAGGGATGGAAACGTTTTTTAATCGTATGAAAACGGAATATCCACTTGTCTTTACGGAAAATGATCTGTGGAATATGCCGTCGATTGAGCCGGAGTCAAGTACGATTGTTAAAACGATTTTATTCAGATTTCCTTATGCAAAGGTGAGGGAACATATGAAGGTGTTTCTCAGGAATGATCCCGATCTTGAGGCCGTAAGTCAATGGTTCGAGGCTAAAGCCGGCCTTATGAAAGTCATGGTTTTCAAGTTGAACCTGAGAAAAATGGCGGAGGGCAATATCCGGTTTGATACCATAGCAGATGATTTTGACGCGACACCAATCGCAAGAACACGCGTTTGCCCTCACGAAGGCTGCCATGGGAAGCTTTCAATCTGGGCAGGTCGTTATGAGGAGATCTGTATGAGTGTTCTCGGCGGTCCCCGTGTCTCCAAGACGACGACACTTACAGCAATGGCAAATGTATTTTTACAGGGCTATCAGGGTATTCGTTGGGAAGGAAGTGATTCGGATGATACATATGCGGATTTTGAGACAAGTTGTCTTACATACTATAAAAAAGGATTACCTATCGAGGCAACGGAAATAAGTAAAAACAATATTCCGAGAATATCTTTTCGTGTAACTTTAGGGAACGTAGGGCATATCGTTCTTACCTTTGTTGATCTCCCGGGTGAGTTAAATAATGAAAGAGGAATCAGCGCAGAAATGTTCCGAAGATATCAGCATTTTTTTGATAATGTTGATTTCGTGTGGTATTGTACGGACCCTGCGGAACTTGTTGGTCTTCAGGTTGGAGCGCAGGAAGGGAATTCAGCGGATCAGTTGGGATATACGGAAGGTCGCGCAGCTCTTAGAACCGCGCAAATATGTAATAATATGAACCAGATGCACGGATTTTTCGCGCAGGCAGGAAAAGTGATACCGGTGGCCTATATTTTAGGAAAAACGGATTCTGAGCTCATTACCCCATCGGACAAGCAGCAGTATCATCTGTTTATGAGTAGAAATATGATGAACAGGCAACGACCGGAAGACGCGCTTCCGCTCGACCTCGAGGCGTTTCACAGGGAAGCAAGTTTGGTCAGAGATTATATGCATCAGAAGAATCCAACGTTAGTCGAAACTTTCAAACATAATTTCCCGGAAAGCTGTTTTTTCTCGATGTCTGCATATGGGTGGAATCCAAAAGAGACGAAGGAAGCCCGTACTCCTGAGGCATATAAATGCACGTTTCCTTTTATATGGATGCTTGCATGTAAAGGCTATATTCCCATAAGTGTTCAGGTCGGGAAAGAACAGAAAAGAGTGTTTTTGAATAATTGCAGCAAGAGATTAGTAGACGATATTCTTTACAACCTTTATATGAAGGGCAATTATAGAATTATTTAGGAACTAGCATCTCATTCGCATATCCACGAATCTGAGAGGGGAGGACATACATGGGTATTTTTGGTGAAGCCATACATGGTCATATCGGATATTACAAAACCGACATATATGGCGCAGCAATAAGTGCAGGTCAACTGGTACAGGCACAGGGATTGTCCACACAGGATGTTAACAATGTTATATTAAGTTCTGCCGGTGTTGGTCAGAATGATTCTGAAAATCAGATTATTATGTTTGATCCGGAGGGACGAGGGGTTTCATGGACCCTGCGAATAGCGGCGCAGACGGACAGTAAGGTATCCGCAGGGTATTCACATGTTGCCTACTGGCAGAGCACCCTGTCGGCATTTCGCGATATTGATGCAATGGTCTATTTCCCGTTTATCACAGATGGGGATGTTTTCAAGCAGCTGCTTCAGCATGAGGAGATGTTTAATCCATCCAGATGGTCTGGTTGTATGCAGAATGTTCAGAAGAAGAAAGCCTACCAGATGCAGCTCCTGGGAGGCGGTTTCAGTCTTCCGCGAAATCTGCTGAAAAAAACAGTATGCTATATTCTGAGTAAGTTGGCAACCAGGGCTCGAAAATACTTATATATTCTTGTTCCGCAGGGGGCTCCTTATCAGGCGTATTGCGAAGCGGTCATCTGGCAGATATTGTCAGTGATACCCATTGGACTTCGGAGGGGGCTGACAGTCTCCACAAACCCGTCGCAGAAAAGCGAGGACAGCTTCGGAATCATATTCCAGCAGGAAGCCAATCCCGCAAGACACGGGTGTGACCTGTCCTTTCATCGAAATGGAAACTATGAGTTCCTAAACGATTACTATCTAAATAAAAATTTGGAGAACCTCGTCAGTCTTTTTGTTGAAAATCCGGAAATGACCGAGGTTTGCTATCAGGAAATGGAGCTGCCGATTTACGGCGATAGGCTGCCTAATAATATGACGCCGTATGATAGTTATTACGGAATCAGTCAATTGCACGTCAATAAAGATCGACCGGAATATCTTGAAGACTGCAACAATCTGCTGGGGCAGACAAAGCAGAATCCGCAACAGAGGACACTGGTTGAAAAAGCAATTAGTTCTGAGTTAAGCAGTGATGCTGCTTGCCTGTCATTTATCGAGAAGGATAAGGATTATATTTCAACAAAAGAAATAAACAGTCTGAACGTGTACCTGAAAAAACGTAGAAATCTCATTGAGTATCTGCGCACAATCAGAATAGACTTCAAATCTCTGATTCTTTATAAAAAGCTCGAAGAAATCTGCATATACAACAATAAGAGCACTGCTGCGGAAGTCTACCAGGAAATAGTTCGCATGATGCCTGGATTGACGGAAGCAACGGAAGAAGAGAAGAATAAATGCTGCGAGATATCCTGGAAAAAGGCATGGAAAGAGTTTGAGGATAATCTGCCGCCATATCCGACTGTGTTTGAAGGTATGGTAGGTTATACGTCGGAGAATACAAAGCATATATTAGAAGCGCGAAATCCTGTGAGTGGATGGACAGTAAGCGACGCATTCCATCAATTCCAGGAGATTACGCAAATCGCCCCCGTAAGTCCACCGGAGAACATAGTTTCATGGTATTACTATATAAAGAGAGTACAGGCTCTTTCCAGGCTCTTTGAGATAGAACAGATAAGTGATATAAGCAAAGAATGGTTGCAGGAAGAGCAAAGATGCCTTGATGCGGTATTTGAATACTCTTCCTCTGACAACAGTATGCGGAATTCACCGGAAGCCGGTTCGGCACTCGACAGCGTTCAGAGACTGTATAAGACTATAGGCACTTTGAATAAAGAAGCTTCGCTTGCCGTAGTATTTGAAAGAATGCTGATAGGAATTCATGGCCGCTGCGCACAGATGTATAAACTGAAAGTCGAAGAAGAAAATCGGTCTTCGTATGAGACTGCTCTCATGAGACAGATGCGTTCATATCTGCAGAACTCTTCTGACCCGAATCTTTATGCAAATGCGATGGATGTGGCAAGAACTGAGATATCCGAGAATCGCGATCTCTATATTCTATATGTGAATCAGGAGGCCGAGTCACAGATAAGGGCTCCTGAGCTCCCGGCTGCAAAAAAAATGGGGATTTATAACGCAGTCAAAACCGGGACATTGCTGCCGCAGCTTCAGGAAAAGTATGATCAATGGGTACAGTCAAAATTTGAAGACGGGACGATGGATGCGGAAATGCTTGAGACTCTTTATGCGAGTGTGGCAAATCCCAGTCTCAGACTCAAGGATTTATATGATAATTGGAAGCGTAATGATAACGAAAAACGCAGAATTGAGGAAATAATTATGGCGTCAAAAACATATGTCAGCTATATAAAGGCGGTTCTAATGCTCGGAATAAATGCAGATGAGATGGAAAAGCAGGAGAAACGTAGAAAATTATGGGGTCGCCTTATTCATGAGGAACGTGATATGTCGGCATTCTTGGGTGCAGTGACATATTATACTAATCGTGATCCGGTCGAGTTTTTCAAAACTAATACTACAGAGTCACAAATACTGCTGGATGAGTTCCGAAATCTTGTTGCTCATCAGGATATGGGTATTTTACTGACGAAGGAAGAGAGTTTTCAGGAACTGTACGAAAGAGTACTGCTCTACAAGAATCTGACCGGTAATACGCCAAAGCTTCCGTTGTATTCATTAAATGATTTTGATGGTTCTGATTGTTTATTGATAGAAGATGCAGCAGGGAAGACGGCCAGAGCCAAGATGTTTAACACAGACGATGTAGGAGGTGTCCTGGACCGGCTTATTAAGATTCAAAATAATCTGTGTAGTAGGGAAGAAGCAGAAAAGATCACGCTAGACTTCGATAGTAGAGTACCGCGAGATATATTGACTTTTTTTGAGAACGCCGGTGTATTGAATAATAAAAGCGGTCTGGATGCGGCTTATCCAATAACCAGAGCCAACAAAAAAAAGGAAATAGCAGCTGAAGAGGGGTTCAATATCCGAAAAATTGTCCCTTACATTGGCTGGGGAATTGCGGCAATATTGGCAATTGTATTGATTCTTAACCTTATTTTTGGGGGAAACTCGGGAACAGAGACCCCACCAACGCCGATACCAACATCTGCATCAATTCCGCCAGAAAGCAGTACTTCAGTAGGTGACAACAGCGTGACAGAGGAACTGGTTGAGCCGACAGATGAGAGTAAGGAAAAAGAGGAATCTGCACCGGAAGGGGAGAATGCAGCTGCGCCTGATAATAATATTACTCCGGAACAGGAATCGCAACCTATAGCTGAGGAGGAGAAATCTGAGAACCCTATTACTCCGGATGAGACTGAAATTCAACCGAATACAGCCACATTCGAGAACGGACAATTAGTATCTCATCGTGCGCCCGGAGAGAATAAAAAAGCTATCAAAGTGGGAGACGAGGGATATGATATAGATGGTGATGGGACGACAGATTTATTTCGTATCAGCGACGAAAATGGTAAATTGATAGGTTTCGGGTTCAGGCAGGGAGAGGCTGTCGATTTTAAGGTTATAAGAGATCCTGATACTGGGAATCCTATAGGTTATGATGCGAATAATGATAGAGCGTCGGATACTGTTTGGGTAAAGGGTGATCCCGAATACTTCGATGGAGTCGATCTTGACGGAGATGGAATTTGTGAACTGGGATTTGACTTCGATAGAGATGGATATTGTGAAATCGGCTTTGACTATTAATTCACTGTTCATGATAAGGAGGGAATCATGAGATTATTCGGTAGAAAATTGTTTATCCCCGGCTTTATACTGACATTAGTATATGGTGTTATTTACTACATATTAGGAGAGATTATCGTGAAGTCACTTTTTAATAATCTCTGGAATCCGTTGGCTGTAGCGATATATGTAGTATTGTTTGCTATTTTGTTAATTCCGATTCTGCTTTTAATTGCCCGGGGATCCGGTAATATGCAGGGCGGATTGGGCGGCTTCTTTGCGATGACTGGTTTACTGCTTGTTATTCTATTTATGTCTACGCTTCTGCTGGAGTTCCTTTACGAGCTTGGGGGAAAGGTATCGACATACACCCCAACATCGTACATTTTTGTAATCGATGATTCTGCATCGATGTCTTATAATGACTTTGAAAACGAGAGAGTCAGTGCGATTCCTGAGATTATGGAAGGAGAATCCATTCCTTATGCAGTTTATAAATTCTCGGATGACGCAACGCTGATCAGGGATATGGATATGTATCAGGGGGCAGATAATCTCTCATTTGCATCTGATGGAATATATACGGATGTTCTGAACTCTCTCTATACAGTAAGTCAAGGCATTAAAGCAGGGGAGATTGACGGAGGCCAGCGCCCGAAAATATTGCTTCTCAGCGATGGAGACTCTTATGCGGATGGGCTGGAGGATGTGCTGAAGGAATTTAACGATCTTGGAATCAGTGTCAGCACTGTCGGCTTCGGTGATGCAAATGATACGTTGATGACTGATATTGCGGAAGGAACCGGTGGAGTATATATAAAATGTACGGACCTTAATGCATTGAAAGATGACATCGAACGGTCGATTTCATCCTTCTCGACCAGGACGCTTCTTACGCCGAGAAGACGAGTGAAATGGGATGCGCTCTATATGATTCTTCGTATTTTATTCCTTACGATAATCGGAGTCATTATCAGCTTTATAAAACGAAATGGAGCTTTTGATTCCCCCAATGCCAATTTACTTCTGATTATTTCCGCCTCTCAGGGGCTTGTCGCCGCAATTTTGTGTGAGTTCATTGTCAGGTCGCGAGGCGGGCTCGCAAGATTATTACTTGTACTTCTTTGGGCTTTTATGACCTTAGGTATTGAAGAATATCAATCAGTTTTCGGAAATTCACCAATTGGCGGAGGCAATAATTATGAAAATAAGCCAAACATTAACGGAACGCCGCATACATTAGGCGGACCTGGCAACAACGGAGGAAGTCAGGGTTATAATAATGGATACGGTGACGGCGGATTCGGCGGTGGTGGATTTGGAGGCGGCGGATTTGGTTAATTATTCCAAGACGCTTCTGCACAATGAGTATTTTGTCTCAGTCCCGGAAGAGTATGGTGTGATACTTACAGGGCTGACATGCGTAATACCTATAGGTCCTGATACAGGTAAGTATAGACAAAACACGAGGTGAGAAAATGAAGAAGGTTCTTACAATAGTAATTATTGTAATGGGACTGGGATTTTGTATTATAACCTTTTTGCTTGTTTTTGGTAAACGAAACATAGTTCTTTCACCAGTTTCAGAAATATCGTCAGATCTAAATTCGGCTCCAAGAGAAAAATTCAGAAAAAAGCCGGATAATCCAATCTTGGGAGAAACAGAGAATGCGGACGAAAATGTGACTGGGCAGACTGATGATGGAGAACAGACGCAGGCAAGTGATGACTCTAAAGCATCTGATATGAAAGGAAGTTCGGTGCAGGAAAAAGAGTCGGAACAGATGAAACCGACGAAGACGCCGAAACCGACGAAGACGCCGAAACCAACGAAGACGCCGAAACCGACGAAGACGCCGAAGCCGACGAAGACACCGAAACCGACGAAGACACCCAAGCCAACGAAAACGCCGGAATCAGTCCAGACAACAAAACCAACAGATCGACCCGAATCCACAGGTGCGCCTAATCCTGATGGTAAGTCAACTGCTTCCGACCCAAATGAAGACAAGCCGCGTTTTCGGCCAAAAGAGGATAGATATAGCTGAATAGTCTTGCGAAGTAATAACAATAGTTCCTAAACAAAAAAGAGGGGAAAACATGGATAATACATCATGGAGAAGTATGGGGAATAATGATGAAGAGGGGACAATGTTTTGTCTGATATGCGGAGAAAAAATACCTTCTTCGGCATCATTTTGCCCTTACTGTGGATTTCGCTTTGATACCAATCCGGATTTACCACCATATCCTGAGCCGATCCCACAGCCAGGTCCGGAGCCGGTTCCTGTGTCGGATCCTCAGCCGGTTCCCGTACCGAATCCTCAGCCAGGTCCCGTACCGAATCCTCAGCCAGGTCCCGTACCAGTTCCGCCTCCACCGACGGAATACGATCCGGGTCCCCCGAATCGTATTTTGATGATTATTGCAGCCGTCGTCGCTGTGATAGCAGCCGCTCTGGTCGGGTTTATGGTGATTGCGCCATTACTGGTCGGTGGAGGGAAAGATACAGAAAGCGAAAGTGCAGGTCCGGGAATAGAAGTACAGCCCACAGAGATTGTTCACGCAGCAGAGGAAGGGACGGTGGAACAGGAAGATATTGAAGCTGAAGAACCGACAGAGAGTGTAAAGGAAACCCCGACCCCAATCCCGACGGCTACTTCGACTCCGACTCCAACGGCGACCCCTACGGTAACACCTACCCCGACAGAGCCTCCACAACAGTTAATAAATCAGGTAAATATTATTGACGCTTCAACAGGTAAGTTGATTTATATCCCGAATGATACTGCGTCTTCTTACGCATATCCTGATTCCGGCACCCGCAGCTGGTCGTATGCAGATGTGGACGGCATGACAGCGGGAGAAGTGCGATACTGCATCAATGAAATATATGCAAGACGCGGGTATATATTCCAGAATGAAAATTGGCTTACGTATTTCAAACAAAAGACATGGTATATACCGTCAATTCCGAAAGCATCATTTAGTGACAATAACTTGAACTCGATTGAAGTTGCAAATATAAAGTTGCTGAATCAATATTATGAGAATAAGAAATTTCCGGAGTATTAATTTCTTGAGAAATGCCCAAAGGAAACGGAAAGTCGCAGACTATGAATGAGGGAGGATATGCGGATGGCTGAACGCATTATTCAGACAGCAGATCTGTCAGTTATCGAAAGAAACCTACAGGTCGTTGGAAGCAAATTACAAAATCTTGAGGACAATGTGAACGGCGTAGACCACAAAGTAGTTGCTCTTAACGATGAATTGGCAGCCCTTACCAGGGAATTTGAAGAATATGTCATTTCTCAGGGGAGAGCGAACCGACTGGCTCAGGCAGAGACGCGTCTTGTGCAGTTCGATAATGAGCTGAATAAGAAATACGGGCATTATGATGTCGTACGCAGATCTGCGACCGGAATCCTGCAGGCTGATGATCTTGGGTTGATACGTCAGTCGACCATTAATACCATTTCTGAAGAATTAATGGTTCAGACTCCCGGATACTGGCTGGCACCCTGTCTTGTAGCGTTGGCTGCCTGGATTAATGATAAACCGGATATAGCAACGCGGGCAGTCCGGGAAGGCATTCGAAGAAATGATGAGAAGACATCTCTGTTCTTTGCGTTGGTCTGCAGAAGAGCGGATCGTTCCAACAGCTGTCTGCTGTGGACGAAGAGATATCTGGATAATCAGGATGAAGAAGACCTTGATCGAAAGACCGTTATTATTGTTGATGCATATGCCAGCGGTTTAATGGGGGCGGATACAGAAGGTTTAATTTCAAAGACAATCAATGAATGGATGGATCACCTGATTAATAAACCGGGATTTGTCGAACAGCAGACGGATCAGTGGTCAAAAGCCATTGTAAGTAAGCGAAAGGTTTATAAATCAAATTATACATACCTTCCCAAATACAGTCCTACTTGGAATACACTTGTGGATATTATGGAAGGAGCAGAACTTCATGGAACCATGCTCGATTATTTCATTAACATTTTTCAGCAGGAGACGTCGACAGAATCCCTGCGAGAACAGCTTGACGAGATCCTTAACAGCCTTGTTACAGATTTCGATGATGAAGAATTACCACTTAGAAGAAAGAGACGTTTTGAACAGCTGGTCAAGGAGTATGAGGGGGATGAAAAGCGCGCCCAGAATGTAATGAATATCGAGCAACAGGTCTATGACACACATAAGGATTTTACACAGCTTCTGACGGATGCGGCTATGGATCCTGAGGGATCAGGAGCAAGTTGTTCTACGCAAAAATTCGCTATTGCATTGACAAAGGAATGGATTATTAGTGCATATCAGGATGTTACTGCGAAGAATCGCATGAATATACCGCAATACATTGATATTTCCATAGGAACGTTCACAGACAGGACGCAGGACGGCCGCAATGAGCAAGAACTTGAAGGCAGGATGATTCAGCAGCTGATTGCACAGAGAGATGCTGAACTTGCAAAATGTGTACTTACCAGCTTCGATCAATTCTGCCTTTATGGAGGACCGGTCATTGGCATCGTAGGTTTGATTATGATACTGAGACATTCAGTATTTCTTGGTTTACTTGCGGTTTTGGCTGGTATCGGTTTGGTTATGAAGTACTTCAGTGACAAGAAGAAGATAGAGAATGCTCGCATTGGAATTACTTCTAAATATGAAACGTTGATAACAAAAAGCGTGGAAACCCTGCGAGCTTTGATGGCTGAAATCGTAGATTTTATTGCGGAATTTAATCAGAAAGACGCACAGGCTGCACGTGTGATTGAATATCTTGAACAGATATCCCCTGAACAGTATGTGAGAAGATTATCCGGAACACGTCGACATGTCAGAGCCAATGTCTGATGGAGGTGCAATATGAATGTTAACCTTGGCAACGAAGGTGTTTTATGCCCAAACTGTGGCATGACTAATAAACAGGGGTATCGTTTCTGTGTTAAGTGTGGAACAAATCTTGCCACTTCTCAAAAACCGGTGGAAGAACCGGCTGTGACACCGTCTTTCAGCACATTTGAGCAGCCAAAACCAGTGGAAGAACCGGCTGCAACACCGTCTTTCAGCACATTTGAACAGCCAAAGTCAGTGGAAGAACCTGCTGAAATGTCGTCTTCCAGCATATTTGAACAGCCAAAACCGGTGGAAGAACCTGCTGAAATGTCGTCTTTCAGCACATTTGAGCAGCCAAAACCGGTGGAAGAACCGGCTGTTATGCCGTCTTTCAGCGCATTTGAGCAGCCAAAACCGGTGGAAGAACCGGCTGTTATGCCGTCTTTCAGCGCATTTAATCAACCCGATGTGCCGGAGAAACCAACTAAAGAAAATCCCTTTAAAAATAACCAATCGATGGCATCGGGATTTGCACGGTATGATTTTTCCGGAACGACGACGTCAACTGCTTCGGTAGGTACGTTTGCAACGACCTTCAACGCAGTGAAAGAAGAAAAGATGGATGTCGGTGATGCACAGAAGATCTTAAGTTTGTTGGATGAGAAAGAAAAATCGGCGCTTGCTGAAGGTCTGCCGGAATGGGACATTGTTCCCCCTCAGGTTGTAGTCAGGAGGAAACATAGAATATGATACCCGCACCTAAGAATTATTCAGACTGGATCAACCTATTTGAACAGATTAAGAATCATGAGAATGATGAGGAAGTTGTTGCCGCGATGGAACGTGGAACGATACCGTGGCAGGCTGGCGTTGCAGAACGCTTTACCAGTAAAATGGTGGAAACGGTCAATAAGCGGCTGGATGATGCCGCTGATCGGTTTAAGAGAAATATGTCGCATTCAACGGGTGAGCAAAGCCTTTTTCAGGCGCTGAATACTATGAGAAAGGATTTGGCACTGATGAAGCGTATTGTGAGTATAAAAGCAATACCTGCGGATATTCGCGAAAAGTATATCGCTATGGTCACAAAATACGCGGATGAAGCCCAGCATTCTCTTGAGGATTCAGCCAAGTCCGATCGAACAGGAAAGCTTCGCTTTTTGATCAGAAACCACCCGGTTAACCGTATTTAATCTCTGCCGCACTCACATTGAGACAGAATGAGATGAATGCGCAAAGTGAGGATTGTTTATGAGTGATACTGCTGAGGGAAGAAAATTACTATTTCAATACACAAAAGCGCGAATTCCGTTTATAGTTATCAATACGATTGAGAAGGATCGGGCTCTTGAAGTCTTAAAAAGTGTTGCCGAGGAGATTCAGCTCCCGTTCTGTGTGAGTTCTTTGTCCAAGGGGATATATGACCTGACCAATAACAGGACAATTGAGGAAGACCCCTCTTTCTACGGTGCAATTGCATACATGTCCGAGCAGATGCGGCGCAGGAGCAATATGACGATGATACTGACCGAAATTCCCGACATCAGTAATGATAATGCGGATGCAAAACAGCTCCTCGCCACCTGCAATCTTGCAAATGAGACAAGTAGCGAAATTATTGTCATTTCTGATCGGCCGGTCTGGAATCAATTACAGAGGCTTGGTATGTCTGTCTGTCTGGATCTTCCTACGGAAAATGAGATGCTGAATATTATCAGCGAATACATTAATGATTACCGCGGTCAGATAATGATTGAGTGGGATTATGCAGATATTCGCGAGGCAGCATCGGTACTCAGCGGAGTAACAAGGATTGAGGCGGAAAATATTATGGCCTCCCTTATTGCCAAGGAGAGAATTCTGAAGGAAGATCTTGACGAGATTCGTGCTTCCAAGGACGCATTGTTCTCTGATATTTCGGGGTTGGAGAAGATTCAGGTTGATCCCCGGGATCGTGAGGTGGGGGGCCTTGACGGACTGAAGTCTTGGCTCGATGAAAAAAAGGAACTGATGACACCGGAGAAAAGGGACCAGCTTCGCAGGATGGGGCTTCGTCCGCCCAGAGGCATTCTTCTGGTCGGTGTGCCCGGCTGTGGAAAATCCTTATCTGCGAAATCAATTTCCGCAAGTTGGAAACTTCCCTTATATCGTCTTGATTTTGCTACCGTTCAGGGAAGCTATGTGGGTCAGTCTGAACAGCAACTGCGCGATGCGCTGGCTACTGCGGAAGAGGTCTCCCCCTGTATTCTCTGGATTGACGAAATCGAAAAAGGTTTGGCTGGAGCCGGAGCAAATAATGACGGGGGTGTTTCCACTCGCATGGTCGGTCAATTCCTGTTCTGGCTTCAGGAGTGTAGAAAGAACGTATTTGTTGTCGCTACGGCCAATGATGTCAGCCGGCTGCCGTCTGAACTTCTACGGCGAGGACGTTTTGATGAGCTGTTTTTTATTGATCTTCCAAGTGCCAATGAGCGGATGGATATACTTGCGCTCTATATGAGGAAATATCTGCATCTGAATTTTACGGGTCCTCTTGCGGAAAGGATTGTAGATTTATCGGATGGATTTACCGGGGCGGATCTCGAGTCAACAGTAAGAGATCTTGCATACCGGCAGATTGCAAACCCCAGTTTTATTCTTGATGAACAGGCACTGCTGGATGCGTTCAATAATGTCGTTCCTCTTTCACAGACCAGCCCGGAAAAGATAGAAGCAATTCGTGATTGGGGGCGCACCAGGGCGGTTCCGGCTTCCGGAAGACCAATTGGAGAAGATAAAATTTCTCAGAAGCAGGGACCAAAGACCAGAAAAGTTCTTTTATCCAGCAACTGAGATACGGAATGGAGGAGTGACATGCCAAGACCGATTATTGGGAACTTGCAAAACCAGCAGACGGAAAGCGGGTTGTCTCTTGAGCGAAAATCGAAGGTAAATACAACGAGGCACACAATGTCTAAATTGGAAATGGACCGTTTGCTTCGCAAACCCAGGTCGAAAGAGTATATGGAGGCCATGAGAAAACTTGATATTGGCAGCCATGTTCATAATGACGCACAGAAAGAAGAAATTCTGAATATCTTGAGAAATGAATTTCCGGAGATCCAACTTTCCGGAATCCTTTTGGGTATTTTGGCAAAATGCTATATCGGACCGGAATATGATGTACATTCAATTGACATGATGGGCGGAATAATTCACCATTATCGTCATGGCGAAGCCATGGATCCTGCGCTTGTCCGCGCTCGAGCACTTGCGGCGAGAGGAATATATGAGTTCATTGAGGTATATAACGATTGTTGCCGCTGTATCAGTGCAGATGGTTCTGTTGCTGTAATTTGAGCGCATCTATTCATAATTAAAGGCTAGTTCTGCTAATCTGGAACGAATTTCGCAGTTAAGTTGTGTATATTACAGCGGGAGATGAGCCCGCCTTGTAAAGGATTGAGGCTCAAACCAGTCTCAGCGGCTGATTTCAATCCTTATTTAGATACAGGCTTTGTGAACGAGAACTGAATATAAAAGGAGCGGCAATGAAAACATGTAGTGTGTGTGGCAATCAATGTAATGATTCGGATGATTTTTGCTTTATGTGCGGTACTAAGTTCGTTATAGCACAGAAACGCCCGAAGCCACAGATGAAATTTTGTATGAAGTGCGGAAGTGAATTACTTCCAAAGGCTGGCTTCTGTATGAAATGTGGCACCCCGGTCGGTTCATCAGGTGCGGGGAATGTTGTTGAACATCAGCGGCGTCAGGTTTTGCTGGATGAGGCAGCTTATGCTCCAGCAGAATTGCCAAGTGAGTCGTCCTCCAAAATGCCCAATCCGTCATTTGGTAGTGCGCCATATACGGCTGTGCAACCGCAGATGGAGAACATCCCTGTGACACAAAATCTTCCCTATTCTAACGTGCCTCAAAGTGTCCCTGTTCAGGCTACGACAAATACCAACAATTCTTCTATATATATCGTGGAATTTCTGAGTGCTCTTTTTAAAGCTCATAATATCCCGGTCATTATATATATGTTTATGAATGTTATCTTCATATCTTTATTCTGTTTTCTTCTGGTTCCTGATATAAGAATAGCTATCCCGCTGGGTCTGGGTGTTTATTTAATATCACTTTTTATTGCATTGTCGCCTATTGGTGAAAAGATTCTGAGATTCCAGACGAAATGTTCACCGTTGACAGATCAGGCTGTCATCCAGAGAATTATGCCGATTTTTGAAGAGGCCAAGCGGCGTGCAACGATTACCGCCAATGCAGAGGGGCGAACTATACCGGACGATGTGCAGCTGTTTTATAATGATGATAATGGCATGAATGCATTTGCAACAGGAAGAAAGACCGTGTGTTTCACAAAAGGAATTCTGAGTGCAGATGATGAGATGTTACTTGCGACTTTTGAACATGAATTCGGTCACATAGCTCATCATGATACGGATTCTATCTTGCTAATCACTGTAGGAAACCTGATATTCTCCAGTATTATTACATTCTTCAGGATAGGTATATTCCTGAGTGAAATCATGTTCCATATCATCGGAATTTTTTTGGGAGGCGAAGAAGGAATCTTCATGATTCTCATGGGATCGCTTTCCAGATTCCTCTCGCTGATTTTTATTGATTTATTTATGTTAATCTGGACTGGCTTCGGAAACCTTCTGGTTCTCAAGTCCAGCAGAAACAGGGAATTTCTGGCGGATGAATTTGCGTTTCGATGCGGAAAAGGCCGTGAGCTTCAATCTATGCTCAACTTTCTTGAGGGCGGGAATTTAGCGAAAACAACCGGACTTTTCGCCACATTAAAGAGTTCTCATCCGGATACAGTGGACAGAATTACAGCTCTGCAGAAGCTTGAAGTAACTTCAGTCCCGGTCGTACATTGAGTGTGTAAGCTGTCATACCGATTTTACTGGTATGACAGCTTCTTCTGTCAAAGGTAAGTGTTGTCGTGCCTCATTTATTATTAATTGTGTGGGAGGAATGGGATGAGCCGTTCGGATCAATATGAACATGGGTCTAACACATTCGTAAGTTTTTTGGCTACTATTTTGTTATCGTTCATCATTGTTTACGTTACGATAGCAGTGGGGGGAGCTTTGTCTGGCGATGACCTTATCCTTGATATGTTCCTGAATGTGATCGATGTGCTGCCTTATGGAAACGCAGTTGCTGAATTCGCATTCACATTGATCTCCGGATTTTTGGGAACAACAGTGAACTACACTCAGGGAATGTTCGGATCAGATTCTGCTACATTTCTTTATCTAGTACAGGAGTTCTGCAAGTTATGTTTATCCGCAGGAATTTTTCCTGCACTTAATGAGTTTCTCCAAATTATATGCGGGGTGAAAAATGAATCCGGAATCTGGAATTTTCTTAAAAGCATTGTCATCACTATGCTTTGTGGGTATCTTGCTGCCTTTTTTGCAGGCCTGGCTTTGGAGTTTCTCTTTACTCAGGTCCAGGGGTTACCGCGAATAGCGCAGGGAATATTATCTGGCGGGGTATCTTTAGGTATTATCGGCGGCGTATTTATGATTGTGAAGCTTTTGTTTTTCAGTGGTGGCAGTATGCTCGCATTTACATTGTATTACCTTATCAGATACGTTCTTTTAAACATAATCAAGATCATGATTGTATATCTTATGATACTTTCTACATTTATTCTTATTCTGTGGGGAAATATTGGGGCATTTATCACTTCAATGGGCGGTCTTTTTGTATTGCTGATTATGGTAATAGGATTTGATATTATGCTAAAGTCAGCGTTTGATTTTGGAGATTAAGGGCAAAATTTTGAAGTATATTTTTTCGCCTCATTCAATCTGCATGAAACAAAGATGTTTTTTGATGCGTATATGGACGGCTTCCACATCATAGCTATGGATGAAGCTACAAAGTACGGCGACAACTTCGTTGAGTGCATCGGCTGTAAAGACGTTGTCACGGATAAGCTTTTGCAGTTGTGAAAATAGGATTAGCTGAAAATGGCATTATTCCGGAGGGGGAATGGCTATGAAGAGATTTATATCATGTTTAATCTGTATTGCGCTGATTACGGCAGGGTGCGCTTCGCCTGGGGGTGGGGCAGGAGAAAGAAATAATGTCAATACTGACGGTGCCTATAAAAAACCGACTCTTGAAATTATGGGAGAAGAAGAGGAGACCCTTGACAAGGTTGTCAGTACACGAACCCAAAAATCAGATACAGCCCCGGAAGCCGGCATCCTTAGGACGTTACCTTATGGTGATAACACCACCACTATGTCACAGCAGGAACAAAGTGAATCCCTGGCGAGTGTTCCCAAAAATTATACGGTTATGATTTATATTATCGGCTCGAATCTGGAGAGTAAGCTCGGCGCAGCAACCGAAGATATTCAGGAAATGAGGGATGCGGGGGTAGACTTTGATAAGACGAATCTGCTTCTTTATACCGGTGGCAGCCGACGTTGGCTCAGTGATATTCCGAACAATGTAAATAGTGTGCTGGATCTTTCAAAAGAGGATGCCTGGATAACTGCGCAGACTAGTGAGTCCGTTGATATGGGATGTCCGGAGACACTGACGGAGTTTATCAATTACTGCACAACGAATTATCCGGCGGAGCATTACAGCCTGATTCTGTGGGACCATGGGGGTGGTCCTCTGTGGGGTTACGGCTGCGATGAACTATTTGATAATGACAGTCTCGTATTGGATGAACTGCGAGATGCCATGAAAAACACGGAGTTTGGTCCTGACAGAAAACTGGACTGGGTCGGTTTCGACGCCTGCCTGATGGGCTCTTTGGAAAACGCGGTATTATGGAAGGATTATGCGCAGTATCTGGTAAGCTCCGAGGAGGTGGAAGCAGGGAAGGGCTGGGATTATCATTTTCTCAGTACTCTGAACGAATCGCAGGAACCGGAAGAGGTTGTCAAATCAGTAGTGGATTCTTTTGGTAATTTTTATGAAGAGAATCAAACATCGTTTTTTAGTCCTGATGCGACACTGTCTGCTTTGGATCTCTCCAAAACAGAGAATCTCTTAGAAGCAGTTAATCTACTCTTTGACGTGATGAATGATGGAATAGAGAACGGGGATTACTATCGTATCAATCAAGCAAGGAGCAGAGCTAAAGCATTCGGTATAGGGGCTGCCGCCACTCTGGAAGACACGTATGATTTAATCGATCTGCAGGATTTTGTCGGACATATGGGAGAAATGTATCCAGAGGAATGTGCCAGAGTTGCAGATGCAGTGGATCAGATGGTGTTCTATGCCACTTCAAATGTTGAGGGAGCAGGAGGAATCTCGATTTATATACCCGGATATAATAAGGAACTATACAAAGCTTCCGGGGCTTTGAAAGGGAGTAGTACCACTCTGTCCTCACAATATGATTCCTTCATTAAATCATATACGGATGAATGGTTCTCAGAGAAGGAATTTTCTTTAATCCTTCCGGAATTGCAGGAAGAAAACGGGGAACTGACCATGCATCTGACAGCAGAGCAAGAGCAGTATGTCTCCCGAGCTTATTATACGATTATGACTCGAGATGATTCGTATTATACGGTCGCTATGGCTAATATCCCGATTGAAGCGGATGATAACGGAGTGTTTCATATACCGGATGATCCGATGCTTGCCACTGTTTCTTCAGATACCTACGAGTCACTGATGCCTTGGAGCTGTCGCCAGATTGAGCATAAAAACGAAACGAATACGTATAGTACTGTTTATTCAATTATCTGTACGGCTAACGGATTTAATGATTTTGATTTGGACATAGATGAAGAGGCTGATATTATCTTCAAAAGCATTGATGGGGAGAATTTGACAGAATTACAGGATGTGCGCTTTGCTTCAGGAGGCATTTGGAGCGGCGGGAAAGAATCGATCGATTTGTCAAAATACAGTGGTGTGATGGACCTAGGTGCCTTTGGCTATAAGCCTTTGTGGTTTGAAAACGGGGAGATGGCTCCGTATTATTTGTGGGGATTCTCATCTGAAGACTACTATTCTAGATATCAATCGGATCCGGTGCCTGTAGACAGTAGTTTTCGGTTCATCATGAAACCGGCTTCTGCATTCAATTGTATTATCAGCTGCCAACTGATGGTCATAGATGTTCATGGAGGGATTCATGCATCTGAATGCAGAGACCTTCCTCTAAAGGATAAGCATGAAATTATCGAAGAAGAGACAGAGAACGGTGTGTTGCAATATGAGTTATTTGATGACCATGCGGAGGTATTATCGTACCAGGGGACGGATGAGACAATTGAAATACCTTCAACTGTCTCAGGAAAAGCAGTTACGATCATTGCCCCTTCGTTGTTTTCCGATGAATACTATAATGATGAGGAAAAAAACTATCCTGCCAATGTTGTTTTACCGGATACGGTCACGGAAATTGGTCATAATGCGATGATGCATAATTTAAAAAGCATAGCATTACCGGAAGGACTTAAAAAGATTGGCACGGGCGCTTTAATCGGGTATCAATCGTCAGAGATTCATATTCCGGACAGTGTTGAGTTTATTGGGACCGGGGCATTCAGAAACAGTAAACTGGAAAAAGTGGAGCTCCCGTCTTCCCTCCGTAAAATTAGTTCTATACCTTTTCATGATTGCAGTAAACTGAAGGAAATATCAATAAACGAAAACAATTCTTATTATAAAACAATCGACGGAGTACTTTATTCAGCTGACGGAAAGACCCTGATTCAATATCCTCACGGACGAGGAAACAATTACAAGATCGAGGAAGGCACGGAGACAATTGCATACGGTGCCTTTGCGGAAAATAAATATTCGACGGAAGTGCATATTGAGCATATTGAATTTCCGAATACGCTCAAAACTATTGAAAATGCTGCCTTTTATGAATGTGATCGTTTAGACGGACTCTTATTTCCGGATTCATTGGAGGAGATCGGTGCACTCGCCTTCGGATGTACTTTTGTTTCCCAGCCGTACAGAAGGATTGAATCAGTACATCTGGGAGCAAACGTAAAAGAAATTGGAGGGCAACCATTTACAAATCTCGGCATTAGCGGATTTGATGTGGATCCTGCAAACGACCGATATGACTCGTTTGGTGGGTTTATTACAAATAAAGCAAAAGACACTATTTTGATAGCTCCCCTCGGTATGGATGATGCTGTGATAATTCCTGAAGGAATCACAACTTTACCGAGCAAAGTATTTGCGCAAATGGGAGAGGGCAGAGAGTATTATATTCCCGATTCGGTTTTTCGATTTGCTAAGGACGTTTTTGGGGATCCCGAAATGGAATACTCCAGTCTTTCCGAAATAAAGATTCACAGTACGGAGGGCTCAGCAGCCGAGGCTTATGCAAAGAAATACAATATTCCGTATGATACGAACATGGAAGCGGATTCGGATGCTGAGACAGATTTCGAATCGGATGTGCAATCAAGTGTCAGTGATGTGTCGGAACCTGGTTCAAAAGGAGGCGGCTTGGAGTATACAGAAGAGAAAGAAACTCGGGACAGAATTACAGCGACCTGGCATATCTATGAGGACCATGCGGAACTTATACAGATTGCTTCAGAATATGATTCCGGAATATATGAGATTCCTGCTGTGTATAAGGAAAAACCGGTTACGATATTCGGATCTAAGGAGGAAGACATCTATTACTCTGAATATGCGGCTATTAACAAGCTGATTATTCCCGCATCCGTCGAGACGATTTATCCGTACATTATACAACATAGTTTGCTCAGTCTCGAGACAATAGTTGTAGAAGACGGAAATACTGCTTATAGAAGTGAAAACGGTGTTTTGTATACTACGGATGGTGCGCTTGTGTTATATCCGGGAGAGAAAAAGGATGAGGAGTATGATATCCCGGATGGAACAAAAGAGATTAAGGAATGCGCTTTTATTGGATTTAACAATTATCTGAAAAAAGTTAAACTTCCAGAGTCACTAACGATTATCGGAAGCGGTGCTTTCATCGGCTGTATGGAACTGACGGAGGTTGAGTTTAATGAAGGATTGAAGACTATTGAAAGCAGCGCGTTTTCAATGGTGCCTCTCCGAAATATAAGCCTTCCCTCAAGCATTGAGGAAATTGGAGACTATGCGTTTGAAGTCGGCGACGGTTTCGGAGAGATCGTCTTACCAGACAGTCTGAGTAGTTTGGGTGAGTATGCTTTCAGTACACCTTACGATGACGACACTGGCTTTTTGCAGGATCACTTAAGAATTCCGAATAAATTGAAATTTGAAGCGGATTCAATGGGAAAGATATTATTGAATAATTTTGTGGTGGATGAGGATCATCCTTATCATAGTACAATAGACGGTCTTTTGTTGGATAAGGATGGAAGAACATTGATTTCAGTCCCGGGGCAAAGAGAAGGAAGACTCGATGTGCCGGAAGGAGTACAGATTATCCAGTATGGGGCATTTAAAGACTGCCGTTATCTGACCGATGTATATCTGCCGGATTCCGTGACGGATGTGAGAGATCTGGGGCAAGATGGATACGATGAGCCATGCACTTACACTGTACATTGTCGTGAGGGATCAAGGGCACAGAAACAACTTGAAGAGAATGGGGTCGATTGGGTTAAGATAGAGTAGAGCGGATTATTCAATACCACGGCTAGTAGTGCAACCTTGGGAAGCGATACATACGGGGAATGGTCATCCGCATCTTGAATAGACCTTGTCTCAATTCAGTTCTTGTGGTACAGTTTTGTCTCAGAACATAACCAAGATATAAGTACAGAGAATGCCCTGAATGAAAGGTG
>OCTX012244324.1_pt1 | contig 24032 bp, 12 predicted proteins | sample 1539691 | NCBI WGS metagenome assembly OCTX01 (sample SAMN02144231, study PRJEB22623) | gut metagenome | biome: sheep rumen | host: Ovis aries | place: New Zealand
CCCCGAGTTTTCCGTGCGGCTGAAGGCGACCCCTGTGAATCCCGCTCTCTCGTCCAATCCGTACCATGTGCTGGAGGCGGACAGGACCGTACGCGTTGACATGCGGCTGAAGGACAAAATCAACGACACGGGGATATACCCTGCTCGAGCGGGCGGTTCGGTTCTGACGGGCACCGAGAGAATCGGGCATCCGGAGGGCTTGGTCGACCCCATTGAGGTGGACACGACGGACAGGACGCTGTTCCCGTCGAACGGCTGGAACTCGCTTGACTTCATACGGAATCTTCCCGACATCTGTACCAACCGCTCTGACTTCGCCTGCGTCATAAACGACGGCAACGTGGCGGTAGAGGGCGGCATGATTACGAACGACGTCCACTGGACGGCGGACAAGATCCACGTCGTGCGGGACAATGTGTTCGTTGCGGACGGGGCGAAGCTGACGATAGACGCGGAGGCGATCGTGAAGGTCTGTGTGGACACCAGGATATACGTGCTGGAGGACGCGAATGCTTCGGAAGTCACGAACCGCCACAACATTGTCTTCTGCGGCGCGTATTTGCCGAGGTCGTATGATAGGCGGTATGGTGGCGATACGCTGTACTTCGGGTCTGGCACCAGCGGCACCAGCACGGAGGCTGCTTCTGCGGGCCAGGCCATCGTCTATTCACAGTCCAAGGCCGGCAAGCCTGAGACAGAAGAGATACAGGGTGTTGGGAGATGCGCAAACAGGGCCGTATACAGGCTCGAGCTGAGGGAGACATGGATGGACGAGGATGGCGTGATTCATAACCAAGGCAACATAGCGCGTTGGGGATTTAAGTACTACAGCAGGTGTTGCCGCTACGGAGAGATCGGCATGCGCCCGAGCGAGCAGGGGTGTGCGTTCTACGGGTGGTATGTCCATCCTCCGACGCAGACTAGCGGCCCCATGATGCTTGGTACCAAGCTGAGTGCGGCGGCAAGCACCTCCGACAAGTCGATCGGATATGTCGCGTCTCAGCAGTACTTCGTCGATCCGAATGCATGCCCTTTCACGGAGAGTGGAAGCTACAACGGCAACGACAAGTGCGTCTATGCGCTCGTCTGCCCGATAAGGTGGGCGGAAGCTGCTGATTCTGCGAAGCGAAGCGCAACCGGCGGCAGGCTCGTTCTTGCCACGGAATCCATGGTATACGATGGGAATGACCACACGGGCGACATCAAGGTCAAGGAACTGTGGCTTGGCGCGGTGGACATCTCCAACTCCATCTACTCCGTGAACGTTCCCAGCCCTTGCCGGAACGTTGGGGAATACCCCATCACGGTCAACTTTGCGGCGGACTACACGGACTCACCTACGGCGATGTTCAGGATTCTGCCGCGTTCGACCGAGGGTGGAACGATCACGTTCTCTCCTGCCAGCATCATGTACAACAGGACTCCCGTGCCGAGCAAGCCGTCCGTGACGGTTGCGTTGCCGGACATGGCCTCCATCCCGTCCGGCGACTGTACCGTTTCGTGGGTCGACGACGCAGGACGCTGGCCGCGTCCCGGCAAGTACACGGTGGTCGCCTCGTTCAACGGCAATTACACAGGATCTGCCATTACGAACGAGTTCACTGTGGTCATGAATCCCGCCTACGTTTACACGGAGTACACATCAGAGGCGGCGGCACGTGCCCAGGTTGCTGCAAACCCGACCACAAAGGACGGGACGGCGCCGCGGCGCATCCTCTACATCGGCGGGCGCGAATACGACGCCATGACCGAATACGTGAAGGATATGCTCTCGAACGACATAGATCTCTGCGACTATGTGAGCGAGAACTTCGTCTGCTGGGCGGAGGATATAGACGCTCCGGATTCGAAGGCGGAACTGTATGCTGCGGGCCTACCCTCAGACATGCCTCCTATTCTCGCGATCGTGAGCGCGAACGACACGACGCGCGCCCTTGCAAGACATTCGGGCTACATATCCAAGGACGAGCTCTGGGATTTCCTCAAGGACGCAAAGGCCCTGCCGGAGGATGCATCGTCCGCTACGCTGGCGCTGTCCAAGGCGTCCTTCATGTACAACGGCAGCGTCAGGAAACCGACGGTCACAGTCAAATACGCCGGCGGAACGATTCCTGCGGCGAACTACGACCTTGTCTGGGAAGGGGACTGCACGGACGTTGGCGTATACTCCGTGAAGGCCTCGTTCAAGGGGACTGCATACGTCGGCGAGACCGAGTCCGCTGCGTTCGAGATAGTTCCTGCCGTTCTCGCTGACACGGCAGTGACGTTGAACCCGTCCAGCGTGATGTATGACGGAGTTACGCACAGACCTGAAGTGTCCGTTTCGGGTGGCGTGCATTTTGCTGTGGATTACGGCGCCGGGGACTATACTTCGGCGGGAACATACTTGGTGAAAGTCACGGCGTCCGGCAACTATGCGGGGACGGTTTCCCAGGCATTCACAATAACGCCCATGCCCGTGTCCGCGACAGTTGAACTGGATTCTGAGCGTGCGGAGATAAGCGAGGGCAAGCCTCCGACGAGTCCGATCATGCCCATCGTTGTTGCGGTAAGGGATGTGATGCGCACTTATGCGGAGGGAACCGACTACACTGTCGACTGGGGTTCGGGCGACTACATGACGCCTGGCACGAACACAATCACGGCGACGTTCATCGGCAACTACACGGGCACGGCGTCGGCGAAGTTCGTCATCGAGGCGGCTGAGTCGTCCAAGGCGTTCGATCCCGTTACGGGAATCAGCGTGGAGGTGAAGGCTTCAGACGCCGATTCGGCCGTCGGCATGGTTACGATCCTGGTGCCAGACTATGCCATGTCGTACGTGACGGAGGCTGACTATCAGGCGTATTTCAGAAAAGTCGCAACATACGATTCCGACAGGGATGCGTGGGTTGTCACTGCCGAACTTGATGTGGACGTCGTCTTGCCGGGAGACGAATCAGGGGATCTCGGCCTAGCCTTGCTCGAGGCGCTGCTGGACGCATCGGCATCTGAAGCGGAAATACCGGCGGTTCCGGGGCTGTACTACAGGCTTCTGGGTTCGGAGTCCCTGCCTTTCCTGCCGACGTATGGAGATCCTGCGGTTCTTTCCACTGGCAGCAAGGTCAAGCTTGCCAAGCCCAAAGTCCCCGGTGGCTCGGCATTCTTCAAAATCAGTGTTTCGCCGTCAGCGGCGAAGTGACTGCAGACTTCACGAATCGACATATAGTCATCGAATCAAATGAGAGAAAACGTTTCCGAAAAAAATCCATTTGGACATCTGAGCTGTGCTGTTCTCAGCGACGTGGGGCGCAAGAGAAAGAACAACGAAGATGCTGCGGCATCGTTCCCCGGAAACGGGGTGTGGTGCGTCGCGGACGGCATGGGCGGCGGCGATGACGGTGAGGTCGCCTCTGGGGCGGTCGTCAGAGCCGTCGATGCATGTCTTTCGTCCATGCCGACGCCTTCACGCGGCAGATGGTACTCCGCCGCGTCGGTGGTGCGGTCGATTTCCGCGGCGATCGGCGATGCGTCCGCCTGGATCCACGACCGGGCGGCGCGGATGAATCTATCTGGCTGCGGATCGACCGTCGTGGGCGTGGCGTTCGACGCCACTTGCCCCGGAACCGCCGTGGCTTTCCACGTGGGCGACAGCCGCCTTTACAGGCTGCATGGACGCGAAATCCGCCAGATTACCAAGGATCATTCCGTCGAAGAGCTGATGGGCGCGAAGGACGAGGCAGCGATAAACCCCATGTTCCGCGGGATGATTCTCCGCGCCGTCGGCGTCGAGAAATCAGTCGACATCGACGTGTCTTCGTTTCCCGTGCACGAGGGAGACGTCGTCCTGCTGTGCAGCGACGGGCTTTCGCGGATGGTCGACGACGCGAAGATGCTCGAAATAGTGCGCGAGGCCGACGGCGACATGCAGTCTGCGTCTGCAAGGCTAGTCGAGGCCGCGAACAACGCCGGCGGAGTCGACAACATAACCGTCGCCCTGATCGGTGTCGGAGCGATTCCGCCCCCGCTGGCGGCCGTGCAGATACCAGAGGACGAAGGAAGCGACGAGACAGGGACTACCGGCGGACGGGCGCTCTCCCTCGAGGACGCCATGCTTGGCTTCGTGTCGGCGCACTGGCGGGGACTCGCGATGTGCATAGCGGCGGTCACCGTCGCCCTCGCGGTCGCGATAATGCTTTTTGCGGGAAAGCCGTCCGGCAACGGCGAGTCCGCCATGCCCGCATCCCCGGCCCGTCGGGCGGCGGAGACTCCCGGTCCCGCCTCTGAAAACGCTCCTGTGCGCGTCGCTCCCGCCGACCGCGCATCGCATCCAGATGTCGCGGCGAAAGCCGCGGGAATCCACGAACCTTCCGGGATGGAGACGGTGCTGGAGGATCACGGCAAGGGGAGCGGCTGCGTTTCCGGCAGTGCCGGGCAGGGCTCGACTCCGTCGGCAGCGGCCGAGACCAGGGAGGAGCGCGAACTTCGCGAAGAGCTTGAGAAGCTCGCCGCCATGCGAGATCGCCGCAGACACGCCGCCGAGGCTGCGGAAGCCGACGACAGGAAGAGGCTCGAGGCGGCGAAGGGCATTGCGGCGGTCTGCCGCAGCGAGGGCTTCAGGAGATTCGCGGCCGCCGCCGAGCGAGCCGTCGGCGAAGGTTCTACGGCGAAGCTGCAGAGCCTTGGCAAGGAGCTCCACCGCTGCGGCAACAACGACGACATCCGCATGCTTGCGGCGGATTTCGTCGACGAAATCCGCAGGGTGGCAAAGCGCGTCTCCGAGAGTTCCGGGAAGGGGGGCGACAGACGGCTTGAGGCGGCGTGCAGGGAGCTCGCGGAATCGCCCCGCGACGCGATGGCTGCAATGCGGACGCTAGACGGAGCCTTGAAACGGTTCTCCGCAGCGGAGAGGGAGGGACATGGAAGAGACCGCTGAGAACATCGTCGGGGAGTTCCGGATACTGGAGAGGATAAAATCCGGCAACCAGGGCACCGTGTGCAAGGCGGTGTGCGAGGGCGACTCGTTCCCCCTCTGTCCGCGCGGGACTGTCGTGGCGCTCAAGTCCATGTCCGTGCCGTCCGGGAGCGACGCTCTCTACGAAACGCTGCGCAGGCGCGTAGAGACGCTGAAGGGGATAGACCATCCGAACATCGTCCGCTATTTCGGGTGCTTCGTCGCGCGCACCGGTTTTTCGGAGAACCATGTCGTGGTGCAGGAGTTTCTCGAGGGCGAGAGTCTCGCGGCGAGGCTCGCCGACTCGCCTGGCGGGCTCGACTCCGACGTCGCATTCCGCGTTGTGAAGGAGATGGTCGCCGGCCTGTCTGCGGCTGTCGCGCACGGAATAATCCACCGCGACGTCAAGCCCGCGAACGTGTTCCTTTGCGTGGACGGCGGAGTGAAACTGATAGACTTCGAGGTGTCGCGCCGGACGAACGGATCCGTATCCACGTCATCGGGCGATCTTGTGGGCTCGTTCGACTACATGGCGCCAGAGTTTGTGGACACCGGGTTCTCCGGCGACGAGATGTCGGACGTTTTTTCGGCCGGCGTGGTCATGCACGAGGTATTCACCGGCCAGCTTCCGTACCAGACTCCGCCCAAGGAGGCGGCGAAGTCGAGCATGACGTTCTTCGAGCGCTGGACCCGCGGGGCGGAAGGTGACGCGGCGGCGGGTTCCTGCAGGATCTCGTACAGGGTCGAGCGCGTCGTATCGAACGCCAAGCAGGTGATGGCGAAGGCGCTCTCAGTGCCGAGGGAGGGCAGGTTCCGGTCGTTCGCGGAGTTTGCAGACGCTCTTTCGCGCATCCGCTTCAGGGAACTGAAGAACGGAGACACGAGATACCTCATTCTCCAGTTCATCGGCAAGGGCGGATTCGGCGAGGTCTTCAAGGCGCGGAGGAGGCATACAGGGCAGGTTGTGGCCATCAAGCATCTGCTCAAGCCCGAGTACGCGAAGAGGTTCTGCAGGGAGGCGCGGATAATGGCCGGGCTTGACGACCCGTGCTTCGTCCGCTTCCATGACTTCATCTTCGTCGACCGTGTAGGGTCCGCAGATGCGTTTCTCGTCATGGACTTCCTCCCGGGGATGCCCGGCAATTCGCTGCGGGACGCAATAAGGCGCAGCGCCGGCAACGGTCTTCCGTTCGAGGATGCGATGTCCGCGTTCGCCCGCTATGCGCACGGGCTGGCGGTAATGCATGCGAGCGGAATATACCACAGAGACGTCAAGCCCTCGAATCTCTACTATCCAGAGGGGCATCCGGAGAAGGCGGCGATAATGGATCTCGGCATCGCCAGGGACGAAAACGGGACGAAGACGACGGGCCATGTCCCGGGGACGCTCGACTACATGCCGCCCGAGACGGCGTTCGGCGAGTCCAGAGGCGATTCGACGATGGACATCTATGCGCTAGGACTGTGTCTGTACGAGGCGTTGACGGGCAAAAAGGGCTTCCCCAGGCTTCCGTCCGGAAACGCGGCGTTCGCGCAGTTCTTCAGAAGGGCGTCCGAGAAGACGCCGCCGTCGTTCGACGACGAGCGCGTGGTCTCCCGCCCGGACGTGCTCAGGCTGCTGCGGGCGATGACCGATCCGGACAGCTCCAGGCGAATGTCGAGCGCCGTCGAGGTCGAAAAGTCCATAGTGGCGATCATTGAGCCGTCGGACCCCTCTGCCGAGGAAATCGGCGGACTTGCGCAGAATCCGCCTCGCGCCGACGGCGAGACGACGATCGCCACCACCGGAGGAAGCTGCGAATCCGGCGACGACGAAGAAGTAGAGGAGAGAAATACGGGCGAGACCGTCGTGGCCGCTCCGGACCAGGTCGAAGAGGTAGTGCGCAGCGTCCGCCAGACTTCGCTGCAGGTCGCCGGATCCGTCGCGAAACGGGCCGGGAAACCGGCGTCGAGGCTCAGGGAGACGTCCGTGCGGCCGCTTGTGGTCCTGAAGTTCGCGGCCGCCGTCGTGCCGCTTTCGGTCTGCGGTTTCCTCGCGCTTCCGCTCATCGCGAGGTGGCTCAGTGCGCCGGTGTCGGACATGTCCGGCGAAGGGGGGCGCGGCAGTTCGCTGGCCGCAGACGTCGAAGTGTACGATTTTTACGGAGACGACTCGATGTCTGTCGAGGAGGCGGACGCCCTGCGAGACAAGTGGCTCGCCGAGAGGCGTCCTCCCGTGCTGTCGCGCGAAGCCTACGGCAGGCTGGTCAAGAAAATGGAGGAGATGCGCAGCTCGCGCCTCATGCGCGACAGGCTGGAGGTCATCTACATCAACGCGAGGGAGGTCGCCAATGCGTACGCCGCGAGAGGCCTGGAGGACGGAGACGCCCGGCGCGACGAGTGGTTTCGCGTGTGGAAAGACGCCCCGGTGAACATGTTGCAGAGGGGGCGTGACATCATCGAAGACGCCAGGAAGAAGCGTCTTGCCTCGAATGAGTCGACGAAGCTTCTGCCGGAGGCCGAGCTGGAGGCTTCGGCCGTATCGCGCAGCTATGCGATCGACGACATGACGGTCTGCGACAGGAAGGCGGACGCCTGGCGCGGGAAGTGGAGCGGGCCGCTGGGTGCCGCGAAGGGGGACTACGCCAGACTCGACGCCATGATGTCCGAGGCGCGCAGGAGGCGCATTGCGGAGTCGAACGGCGCTTTAGGAGGCATCTCGCTCGAGGCGCTCCGTGCAGCCGTGGAGAGGAACGAGCCTGTGGAGGATAGGATGAACAGGTTGTCCGAAGCAGAGACGGAAATCAGGAGCGCCGTCGCCTCCGGGCGTCTTCTCGGGTCTGCGGGGGACGAACTTCTGGCGGAGATCGAGCGGCGTCGCGAATGGACGGTGTTCAGGGTTGACAACAGGAGCGGACTCGACATCAGCATTGGCGACGTCGCGATGTCGAACGGAACGGCAAGGGTGTTCGTGTATACAAACGCGCCGCCGGACGGACTGGCCGCCGTGCACGACGGCTACGAACCGTTTCCGCTGGGGGTGCAGGCGAACGGGCGGAACGTGTGCCTCTATCCAGAGCATTTCACGCAGATGCGGGTGTCCGTCTCCCTGCCCGACGTCGACGACGGAGTGACCTGCCGCGTGGACGGCGTTCCCGTGCGTGGAGGAGCGGTGAGGCTCATGCCCGGATCGCATGAATGCGTATATTCGAGAAGCGACTACATTGAACAGTCGATGCCGTTCCGCGTCGAGGCAGGGGAGTCAGCCATGCTTCCGTCGCCGTTCCGCTGGCGCGAGACGCCAGCGCTCGCGGCGCTTGCGAGTGCCGAGGTGGCCGCCGAGGCGGATGACTGGAATCTCGTCGAACACCATCTAAAGTTCGCCGACGTCAAGGGTCACGAGGCGCTGCGGCGTCGCCGGGAGCTGGAGGAGCGCGCTGCGAAGAGGCGCGGCTTCATGCCGCGCATCGACGCGGCGGCGGGTGCGTACATGGACAGGGACTGGAAGAAGGTCGTCATGCTCTACTCCGCGCTTGCGTCCGACGGATGCAGACTCGGCAGGGAGGATGAAGAGCGCTTCAGGACCGCAGTCGGCAACTGCCGTTCCGATCTGTCCATAAGGCGCAGGTCTGCCGAGATGCGCGGCGCGGAAAAGGAACTGGCGAAAATAGACGCCGACGAGGCGAAGCTCGACTCCGCCGTCAAGGCGGTACTGGGCGAAAATAAATGAAGTGAGAACGCGCTTGATTTCGCGTATAACAATGTGATACAATATTAAGAGTTGCAATTGAAAATGGATTACACGGAAGGGCTATATAGACCATGATGAAGAATACGATACCACTGATTCTCGCTGTCGCGTGCGGGCTCGCGGCGGTTTTCGGCGTGAGCCGTTTCATCGCGGCGAGGACGGCGGAGTCCGAGAAGAACTTCGTGGATGTCGTCGCGGCCGCTAGGGACATAATCGCCAAGGACGGCGAGATAAAGGAGTCGTGGCTGATGAAGAAGCACGTCGAGATATCGTCGCTGCCGGCAAAGGCCATACCGTGGTCGCAGGCCAACTCGGTCCTCGGGCAGACGGTCACGAGGATGATCGCGAGGCGCGACTACATACTTACGAGCGACATATCCGGCGTAGAGGTGCGCCTCGCGAACGCAGTTCCCGCAGGCGAGTGGGCGATTCCCGTGACGTTCGCCAACGGGAAAATAGTGAAGTTCCTGAATCCCGGGGACGAGATCGTCATCCTCGGCGCCGGTTCGTCTGAGCAGACGCTGTCGAGCCGGGACAAGAGCCAGAAGCCGCAGACTGTCGAGCAGGATGTCATGAGTGTGATATTCCCGTGCGTGCGCGTCCTAGACATCGGCAAGGGCGACGGCGTGCGCAGGGCCGAGGACTACGGCGGGGACACCATCATCGTGTCGCTTTCGCCGAGAAAGGCGATGGCGCTCCTCGCGGCGCAGCGCAAGATGAAGTTGTATGTTGCCCTCAGGAAGCCGAACGACGGCAACGCGATGCGCCGCCGGGATGTGGGCGTCGTCGACGACAAGACTTTTCTGGACCTGAGGCAGAACCTCGAATCTGTCGTTCTTCCCGACGGTTCCGACAAACAATGAAAAGACAAACCAAAAAGAAAGGTGAACTGATGAAAAAACTGATTGCAACCTTTGCAGTCGCCGCCGCCGCAGGACTGGCGATCGCGAAGGGCGTGGAGCAGGTCTCGGTCGTGGAGACCGAGATAACCACGATAAACGTTCCGTTCGCGATAACCAGCTATCTCCCGTCCAACAAGGACGTCGTGAGGATCGAGGAGGTCTCGAGCTCCTCGCTGCGCGTGACCGCTCTCAAGCGCGGGCGCTGCGATCTCGAGGTCCGCGGCGACGGCGAGCTGTCGCACAAGTACGAGATCACCGTGCTGGGCGATCTCGCGACGACGCTCGAGACGCTCACCTCGGAGCTAGACCAGGTGCAGGAGGTCCGCGCTCGCATAGTGGGCGACTTCATCCGTGTCGACGGCGAGATAAGCTCCATCAAGAAGTGGGAGTACCTCCAGAAGGTTCTCCGCAACTACAAGGGAGCGGTCCACAACTTCGCGGTGTTCAGCCCAGGGCCGGACGTCATGCTCCGTCTCAAGGACACGCTTCAGGACGCCGGCTTCACGGTTGTGTTCCAGCCGCTCGGGAAGGACCGCAAGGCGTGGCCGTCGAACAAGATCGCCCTGCTCCTCAACAAGCAGACGCACATCATGACCGTGCAGGGCAGAGTCTACACTCCGGAGCAGCAGAAGAAGGTTGGCGATTGCCTCGCTACAGAACGTTGGCTGACGACTGACCTCAAGCCGGCCGAAGACAGCGCTTCCGACTCCGAGTTCCGCATCCGCGCGCAGTTCGACGTATTTGTCGATCGTCCGCAGATCCGCATCAGCCTCGCGTACATGGCGATAGGAGACAGCGACATCAAGCGCATCGGCAACATGAGGGCACGTGAGAGCCCCGACGACTTCCTTGGAGTGCAGGGCGTGTTCAACACGATACAGAGCCTGATACCGCACACGGGCGTTCCGCGCCACGGCAACAACACGGCGACGGTCGGCGCAGGCCTCGGGGTGTTCACCCGTTTCCTCAAGCAGAACGGGATCACGAGGGTCAGCGACACCGGCTACACGCTCATGGAAAGCTGGGACGGCGAAGGAGCCAGCTTCAAGAGCGGCGGCACGCTGTTCGTCCGCACGATGGAGGGCGGCAACGGATCGGTGGTGGTGGGCAACGCCACTCTGACCGAGATACCCTATGGCTTCCAGCTGAACACGAAAGGCGGCATCGTGCCCGAAGGCGATTCCGTGGACACTTCGATAGACTTCGAGATTTCAAGCGTCACGCAGAGCGATGGGCAGACGTACGACCGCAAGGAGGACAAGTCTAAGCAGAAGGTCATCCTCCCGCTCGGCAAGACAACGCTTCTCGGCGGCGTCAAGATGCTCGACGAAGAGCGCATCTCGCCTTCCGGCGTCCCGTTCCTGCGCAATACGCCCATGCTCAACTGGTTCCTGTCCGATTCCGGCACGGAGATTTCCGATCGCCGTCTCGTGATCATGGTCTGCCCCGAGATCGTCGACAGCACGGCGGAGAGGATCGACACCGTCAAGGAAGTCGACATCCCCGTGACGACAGAAGGGGCCAAGACGGCGGAGCAGCGCGAGAAGGAGTCGCTTGAAAAGCAGTACCCGTTCGGCGGAGGCCTCTGGAACCCGCTCAACTGGTTCGTGTTCTGATCAGGTGCCGCGCAGGTCATCGAGATGACGATAAGGATAGAGGCGTCCGACGGTACGCGGGAGCGCACGATAGGGGATGGTTCGTCCGTCTCCGTCGGGCGTTCCCGCGAATGCGACGTTTGCATTCCCCTGCGCGATGTTTCTCGGCGTCACGCCACGTTTGTCTGCCGGGGCGGCAGACTGTACGTCAGGGATGACGGAAGCCACGCCGGAACGCTGATTGACGGGCGGCCCGTGTCCGGCGAGCAGGAGGTCTCGGGGGAGGCGGTCGTCCGCATCGGCTCAGCGTCGATATCCATCGCATCCGCCGCCGCGGCGCCGGCTTCCGCCGCGCATGTCCGTCCGCAGTCTTCGCGCGATCTGCGCGAGCTGTTCAAGGACGTGACTCTTCTGTATTCCGACAGGCTGATGGACGTGAAGCGCCGCATACACATGGTGATTCTCTCGAGGCTCAACACGAGCGAGAGCACGCTCATGCAGTCGGACGACAAGGATCTCGTGTACAAGGCCGAGCAGTGCCTCGACCAGGTGATCCGCGAGTTTCTGCACGAGTTCCCGTCCGGGGTGGACATGGAGGCCGTCCGGCAGTCGCTGGTCGACGAACTCCTCGGGTACGGTCCGCTGTCCCCGATGATCCGCGCGCCCGAAGTCACGGAGATAATGGTCAACGGCCCCGACCGGGTGTTCGTCGAATGCGGCGGGATGCTCCACGAGACGGGCGTGAGGTTCTTCAACGAGAGGCATCTGATACAGATAATCCAGCGGATAGTCGAGCCTCTCGGGCGCCACGTCGACGACGCGAGCCCGATGGTGGACGCGCGACTCCCCGACGGAAGCCGCGTGAACGCCATCATACCCCCGCTCGCGCTGGACGGCGCGTCGCTCACCATACGGAAGTTCGCCGAGAAGAAGCTTACGACGGACGACCTGATCGCCTTTGGCTCGATGACGAAGGACATGGCGCTGTTCCTCGAAGAGGCGGTGAAGTCCCGTCAGAACATACTCGTCTCCGGCGGTACCGGCAGCGGAAAGACGACGCTTCTGAACATCCTCTCGCAGTTCATACCAGAAGGCGAACGCATCGTCACCGTGGAAGACTCGGCCGAGCTGAAGCTATCCCACCGGAACATCGTGCGGCTCGAGGCCCGTCCGCCGAACATCGAGGGGAAGGGTCGCATTTCGATACGGGACCTCGTCATCAACTGCCTTCGAATGCGGCCCGACAGGATAATCGTCGGCGAGTGCCGCGGCGCGGAGGCGCTCGACATGCTGCAGGCGATGAACACCGGTCACGACGGATCGCTCACCACGGCGCACGCGAACAATCCGCGCGATGCGCTCTCGCGTCTGGAGAACATGGTGATGATGGCCGGATATGAACTGCCGTCCTCTGCGATACGCGAGCAGATGGCGTCGGCCATCGATCTGATAGTGCAGCAGACGCGCATGGGCGACGGCAGCCGCAAGATCGTGAAGATCGTAGAGGTTACCGGCCGAGAGGGAGACGTCATCCAGATGCAGGACATATTCGAATTCACGCAGACAGGGATCGGCAAGGACGGACGTATCGTCGGCGCCTACCAGGCGACAGGCAACATCCCCTACTTCATAGAGGAGCGGCGGCGCCGCGGCGTTCTGGGTCTGGACATGTCTGTATTCGTTCCGAAGGTGTGATGGACATGGACAGCAAGGTTCTTCTCTATGTTTTGACATTTTTCGCGGTGGTCTCGTCCGTGGCGGTCTTCTGGGGCATGCTTTCGGAGGTCGCCAGGGCGAAGGAGGAGAGCCTCGACGCCGACCGCATAGCTGCGATGCGGACGGAGGAATTCGGCAATCCCGTGTACCGTTTCGTCAGAAGGGGTCGGCTTTTCCGCATCCGCGTGACGCTTGCGGCGATTTTCGCCGCAGTCGCCGCCGTTCCGCTTGTTCTTGCGCGGGTCTCGAACATCTTCGCACTGGTTCTCGTCCCCCTTGTGTTCGCGACGATCGGCGCGGTCGTCCCGTTTGCCTACTACACCGTCCTCGCCAAAAGACGCCAGTCAGCGTTTGAAGGCGACATCCTCGACTTCACGCTTGGCATTGCCAACGCGCTTAAGTCAGGCATCGCTCTTCCACAGGCCATAGAGAAGGTAAGTTCGCAGTTTTCCGGGCCCATGAAGGAGGAGCTGTCCATAGTCCTCCGCGAATATCGGCTTGGATCGGACCTGGTGACGGCGCTCGAACGCATGGACAGGCGGATGCCGTGCGAGGATATACGTCTTCTCGTCAGCGCGATCAGACTTACGACTGGAACAGGCGGTTCGCTTGCGTCGGTTCTTGCCGAGATGTCGGCTATGATCCGCGGTCGCAGGGAGCTTGCCGACAAGATAAAGGCCCTCACGGCCGAAGGACGCTTCGAGGCCGTTGTTATGTCGTGCGCACCGGTCGCGGCTTTCTTCATCCTTTATTTTCAGGATCCCGAGCTCATGCGTCCGTTGTATACGACATCGACGGGATGGCTGACAATCGGAGGCGTCATGGCTCTCGTTCTGGCCGGATACATGACGATAAGGAAGATCATATCGATAGAGGTGTAGATGGCAACGGCGATTTCCAGTTACATATCGCAGACTTTCGCCTCCAGGGAGGCGGTGGTCGTATATTCCCTCGTGTTCGGGGCGATTTTCCTTCCCGTGCTCTTCTGGCGGAGGGGCGAGTTCGCGGATCGCAGCGTGCCGGCGGGCGACTGGACCCGGCTGCCCGCCGTATTCAGGCTGTCGTGGAGGCCTACGTGCCTGTTCGAGCACTCTCTCGGCGCCGCGCTGACTTCGGCCTTTCCGCGCACGGCGCGCAGATACGCGGAACTTGCCGAGATATCCGCGCTTCCGCTTACGGCGGGGCACGTCTTCGCGTGCAAGATTCTCTGCGCGGCCGCGCTGGCGCTTGCCTGCGCCCCGGTTTTCATGTTCATGCCGACCGTTCCCGCAGGTATCGCGTACGTAGCCGAGATCGCGTCCGTCTCGCTGGGCTGGTCGCTTCCGTCCCTGGCCCTTGCTTCGTCCGCGCAGCTCAGGCAGGAGGAGATCGTGAAAGCGCTGCCGTTCGCCATAGACCTGATAGGAGCTGCAATGCGCTCGGGGCTGGAATTCGGTGCGGCGCTCCGCTACTATGTCGGACTTGGCGACAAGTGCGCCCTGCGCGACGAGTTCGGGCGCGTCCTCGGCGAGGTTACGCTCGGCAAGCCGATACAGGAAGGTCTTGGAGACATGGCCGCGAGGCTTCGCATAAAGACGTTCTCGGCGTTTGTCGGCGTCGTCTCGTACGGAATCGACATAGGCGCGTCGATAGCCGACACTCTCAAAGTGCACGGGGCCGAGATGCGAAGGGAACGCTTCAGCATTGCCGAGCAGAAGGCCGCCCGGGCTCCTGCCGTCATGATATTCCCAATAGCGGTGTTCATACTTCCCGCCGTGTTTCTCGTCATATTCGTCCCGGTGCTTCTTCAGTACCTGGCGACACAGCAAGGTTGAGGAGCTGACAGATGCCAAGTACAATAAAACTGACCGTCATCGGAGGAGCGAGAAACGGCTCCGTGTTTTCGTTCAGCTGCGTGGGGTCGGTTCTCGTCGGCCGGTCGCGGTCTGCTTCGCTCCATCTGCCCGAGCCCGACGTGTCGGGACGGCATTTCGAGTTTGTCGCCGACGACGGGGGCTGCGAAGCTCGGGTACTGAGCAAGGGCGGTCTGGTGGTTGACGGGCGCAAGGTTGAGACGGGCCAGACCTGTCCGGTAAAGAAGGGCTCTCTCATATCGGTCGGATCGTCCGTAAAGATACGCATCGACGAAATAGGCGAACTCGAGGCGCGCAAATCCCTGTTCCGAGCGTCGGAGGACGCGGCGATCATGGAATGCGCCCCCTCGATGAGCGGATCAACGGCTGCGCCACCACCCGTACCGTTTGAAAAGCAGCAATCCGGGCGACACGGAGAGGACTCCCGAAGCGTCGGCGGCTTCGACGCCGATGCAGACACCGAGGATGCGGCGACGCCGAAAGCGGAAGGGGGCGCGGACACGGGCCGTGCGGAATCCTCCCCGTCCGGCGCAGCAGCGTCCGCGCAGGAATCTGAGGGATTCGTCGGCGACGAGACGTACGACGGCGACCAATCCCTTACCATAGCGGAAGGCGACGGCGAGACGCAGGAGATGAAGACCCGCATAGGGTCCATAGAGGAAATCCGCGAGCGCAAGCGCGGTCTCGAGCGCATGCAGGCCAGGAAACACATCAGGTTCGGACTGGCGATAGCGCTTCTCCTGGCGACGCTTGCCGGCGTCTGGTGGTTTCTCGGGTTCGCGGGGCACGGCATCGACGTCGACGGGCCCTATCTGGAAAACGGCGAGTTCGACGAAAGGACGACCGAGCTTCTCGGCGCCGACGGGAACCCGGAGCTTTTCTTCATATATCCGCGCAACGACGCGATGACGGTATCCGTGTCGCCAGATTCCAACAAGGTGGAGGTCGCAACATGGTTCGGGACTCGGAGCGACGTGCCGTTCCACCTCGACTTCACGAGGCGGACGGACAAGACCGATCTCCAGAATTCCCTCGAGGAGTCGTTTGAAAACTGGATGGAGACGGAATCGAAGGAAGGATTCTCTTTCAAGGCGATGGGGGGGTATCCGCCCAGAGCGGAGTTCTTCGAGGACGCATTCAGGGGAATGCTCGAGGTCCAGACGCTGTGCGGAGTGCGCTTCATCCGCACCGAGTTCACCCGGCCCCGCGCCGGAGAACTCTGGCACGGCAGCTGCGTGTACTTCCGCCGCGGAGACGAGATCAACATCCTGGTTCTGGAGATACCGGACATGTTCTGGAAGATAGCCGGCAGGCGGGTTGCGAAGGAGCTTCACATGGGAATCTACGCCACCTTCTCCGATTCGCAGTGGGACTCCCCGGGAAGATCGGGGCTTGTCGACACGAAGATGACGGACGACGAGATGATAATGCGCGTCAGGCACGACCTTTCAGGAAACAGCGTCGCGATGTGGCCGTCGATATCCGCCTGCATCGACACGCTCCTCGTCAGGTCCTGGGGCGACAAGCCGCGGATACAGAAGGAGGCGCTTGCGTTTCGCGACAGTCTTCTTGAGCAGATGGTGCTGTTCTACCGGGAGCGCGAGCATGCGTTCGCGACGGCGCGCGCGAACAGGGACGAAAGGCGCATGAAGGCTATACTCAAGGACTGCAAATCGGCATTTGCGCCGCTACCGCGCGACCGCCGCCACACGCTTGTAAACAATCCGGAGGTTTGGTCATGTCGTCCAAGGCGATGAGAGTTTCCGCGAGGCGCGACGGCAGGGAGATATCGTCCGTCACGATAGCCAGGGGATGCGAGCCCGTGCTCGCCGGACGGTCGTCCAAGTGCGCGATACGGCTTCCGTCAGACGACCACGCCGCGAGCGCCGTGCACGCGAAGATATTCTGGAAGGGGGCTTCCTTGATGATAGAAGACGCCGGCAGCCGCAACGGCGTGTTCAAGGACGGGCTTCCCCTGAGACGGGCGGTGAAGATGTCTCCGGGTTCTCTCTACGCCGTCGGGGGATGCGTGCTCTCCGTGGCGGATGCATCGGCGGAGAGGAGCTCGAAAACGGTCCGCAGATACCACAGGCTGGAGTTCCTGAACGGCGACGAGGCCGGGCGGATCGTCGACATAGCTCCGCGTGACGACGGCAAGGATTTCGACATCGGGCTTGATCCTAAGTGCAGCGTGAACCTCCGTGACCTTCTTGTCTCGCGGCGGCACGCCGTTCTCAAGACCAACGAGGCCGGAGAATGCTGGATCGAGGATCTCGCCAGCAGGAACGGGACCTACGTCAACGGCGAGAGGCTGTCCTCCAACGAAAGGCTGTTGCGCGACGGCGACGTCATCTCCATCGCGATATTCGAGTTTCGCTTTCTCGACCGCAGGGTCGTCCACACGAGGGCGCACATGCTGTTCAAACTAGGCGTCATGATGGTGACCGTGTGCATAGTCGCGCTTGGATACGTCCTGTGGAAGGGTTCGCGGCAGCCGGTCCAGTCCTACCTCGCAGAAGCGAGGCGCCAGGCTGCGGCGGGGAATTTCGAGGCTGCGCGGAAGGCCGTCCTCGATTCGAGAGACGCCCGCGACTACTCCGACTACAGCAGGCAGATCGACGCATTCGCCGCGCAGCTCGATCAGTGGAAGTCCACGCACGAGGCATGGCTTCAAGTCAAGAAGGACATGTCGGAAGGACGCTTCATCGCTGCGCGGCGCAGTCTGGACGCGCTCGTCTCCGGACCGATCGAGTCCTGGGGATGGGACTCCGGCGGAATGTCCGAGACGAAGAGGACGGCAGACCTCGCGGCGGCGGCGCTCCGGCTCTACTTCAACGGAAAAGACGCGCTTGACGCGGCAGCGGGCGATGCGACGTCCGACGCCGACATCCGCGTCAGGGCCTCCATAGAGCCGATAGAGCGTTTTCTGCGCGAAAACGCCGGAGCCGACGGCGAGCGCGGCATCATGTCCGGCGCAGTGGCGGCGTTGAAGAATCTCCGGGATGATCTCTGCACGGTCAGGAACGGATACGCCGACATAGACGACAGCATAGGGAAGATATCGGCGGAGACGCCTGAGTTCCGTACGGTGAGGGACGGTTTCAAGCGCATTGCCGAAGACGCAAGGCAGTCCTCCGCCGTCCGCAGCTACGCCCGGCAGCAGCTCTCCATCTGCGGGGCGTTCGTCGCTTCCCAGGACTTCCTCAACGACGAGCTGAGAAAACTCATCAGCCTCGATTTCGACGGCGTTCGCAGGATGTCCGGCGAGATCGTCCTTCCGAACCAGGAGTTTTGCCTCCGCCACAGCAGGTACTCCGATGTCAGGGCGGTGTTCGCGGAACGCCATAAAGCGCTCCAGCGCGAGGCGGTGCAGATGCAGCTGATGATCGACAACCTTGCGGAAATCGGCGTGACGGAGAGCCACATAGGACACGACGTAAAGTTCTTCACGACCGCGAACATGGCCGCCGCGCTGACGTTCGACTGCCTCTCCCGACCGCCGCCCAACGTGCGTCGTCCCGAGCCGGTCGGCATGTACGACACTCTCTTCGGGATAGAGTACACCTACGAGTCTCTCAGGGCGCTGCCAAGCGTATTCAACGGAAGAAGCGTCCGTGCGATGAACTTCTCGCCGAAGTGCATAGCTGCGAGACAGGCGTTCGACCGCGTGGAGGCGTTCGTGCAGTACATAGACACGTTCAGGAAATCTCTTGGAAGAGAGGAGTCCGAGAGCCTTGCCCGCGGAAGGCTCGGAAGGTTCTACACGCAGTGCCTCAAGATAATGAACGTGCGCGAACGGCTGGTCCAGTGGCTCAAGGAATACAAGGGACCGGAGCGCGGCGAGATCGTCGCGTCGTTCTACGCCGATTTCTTCATAGGCGGAAACTCGAATGTCGCGAAGAACGCCCTGCGCGACCGGTTCAGGAAGCTCTCCCGCGAGCTTATAGCGCTCGACGACAGATACAAGCTCGAGTTCGACCCCGAGCGCCAGCTTTCAATCCGGGACGAAATCATGCGCAAGGGCATACCCGGCGACCAGATCCTGCATTCCAAATGGGCCCAGAAATTCGACTGAGGTGCGGTATGGAAAGCATACGTCTGAAAAGCTGTTCTGGAGGATCGGTGCTAATGGAGTACCTGGTGGTCATGGTGTTCGTAGGTGTCGTGCTTCTTGTCGCCTCCAATGCGATGGTGCTCGGAATCGGAGCGGAAGGCGCTCCGGGGCCGCTTGGCAGGCAGTTGCAGGGGTTCTATCAGCGCACGATGGGCGGGATTTCCCTGCCTGTGCCGTAATCGCGGGAAATGGGCCAGCTCATCCAGAACGGCGAATCGGTCGCGGGCTATGTCGTCGAACGGCTCATAGGCAGAGGTGCGCTCGGCGAGGTCTACCTGGCAAGGCGAGGGGCGAATAGCGCGCCGCTGGCGGTGAAAGTTCTGCTTCCCGATGTGGCGGACGAAAATCCCGAGTACATCCAGCGCTTTTTGCGGGAAGGCAACGTCGCTAAGAAGCTGTGCCATCCGAACGTGGTATCGGTTCACGACGTGGGATATTGCGAAGAGAGGGGCTTTTACTATCTCGTAATGGACTATATCCGCGGGAGCAGCCTGAGGACCGCCATAGGGCTCGGAGGCGCGATGAGCGTCGAAGACGCCCTCTGCATCGCGGCAAGTGTCGCGGAGGCGCTCGTGTCGGGCGAGCGGCATGGACTTGTCCACAGGGACATAAAGCCCGAGAACATAATGATCGAGGACGACGGCACGGTAAAGCTGGTTGATTTCGGCGTCGTCAAGTCCAGCGAGGCGGATTCGCTGCGGACGATGTCCAGCACGGTGTTCGGGACGCCAGACTACATTTCGCCGGAGCAGGCGCTGGATTCCGGGAAGGTCGATTTTCGGGCGGACGTGTATTCTCTCGGCGTGGTGCTCTACGAAATGCTCGCCGGGAGGCGTCCGTACGACGGCGGCAGTCCGGCGGACGCGCTGCGGTTTCTGTTTTCGCCGGAGCCCATTCCGGACGTGCGCACGGTGAATCCCGCAGTCCCCGAAGAGCTGGCGCGGATAGTCTCCGGGATGTGCGAAAAAGACGCCGCGAAGCGCATCTCCTCCGCTTCCGCCTTTCTCGGCGAACTCGCGGCGAAAGGCATCGTGTACGGGAAGCGACTTCGCTCTCTTGCCGATTCCGGAAAGCCTTTCGACTACGCGGCATATACGCGGCTTCCCGGGAGCGATACGCTTACGTTCGAGACGAAAGACACGGAAATCAGCGACTTCGTCAAAAAGCTCAAGGCCAAGCGCCGTCGTCATCGGATTGCCATTGCCGCTGCAATTGTAATCTTGATTGGCGTTGCGTTGGCATCAGTTGTGTTCTTCGTAATCTGAAAGGAAAATTTCATGAAACACACAACAATAGTGGCGGCCTTCACGTCGGGCGGCGAGTGCAGGGGCGTCGGGATGATCGGCTCCGGACCCTCGGGGCGGCTGTACCAGTTGTCGGTTGGCGTCAAGAGCGCTTCGGAATCGGGCTTCTCGCTCAAGCTCTGGGATGCGGCCAGCGGAAACGTATATGACATTGACGGGACGCTGTCCTGCAACGCAGACAAGATTGTTGGGCGGATCGAGGCACCGCTGTGCATGGAGATTGTGGCAAACGAGACGATTTCGGAAATCGCGGCAGACGCGACTGCGGCGACGGTCGATGCCGTGATCGATGCCACGGCATTCGCAGATGTGGCTGGCGTGAAGGCGGCGATCGGCGGGAGCGCGGTGGAGTACGCGGCGTTCAAGGCGTGGGCCGGAAGCGTGAAGAATTCGGGAGGCTCGGTTGCGGGCGAGGCGGCCGTCATGGCCAACACGAACGCGGCGACGGCCTATCTGCTTGGCGCGGAGCGGCTATTCGAGAACGCGCCGACGATTGAAATCGGCGATTTGGCCGTAGGGGAAGATGGCGTTCCGGGATCCGAGGGGACAATTACCGTTAGCGTGACGGTGAAGGATGGCGAGGATCCGGTGGCGGTTGCGAGCGAGAAGGTCAAGGAGATGTTCGAGGCAACCGGCGACCTTGGCGACTGGGACGGAGCCGCGAAACTGGTGCCTACGGTGACGGAGGTCACCGGCGGACACGGTAGCACGCTCCGATTCAAAGTCAAACCAGGCGATGGCTCTTCGCCCAAGGCGTTTCTGAGAATCAGGAAATAGACCGCCGCCCGCGCCTCGTGCGGGAATGCCAATGCGGATAACTTTAGGAGCAACCCTCAAACCCTCAAACAAGTTACAGAAAAGGAACAGGCGATGCTTGGAAACATGGTAAGAAGCCGTGCTTTGCCCTATAAGTGTGTGGCGTTCTTCGCGTGGCTGGCCATCTGCATGACATGCCGTGCCGAGGTGTCGGTGGCGCGCTTTACCGCATCTGGTCCAGACAAAAGCGGCGCGATTACGCTTGACTGGAGGCTGTCGGGATGGCAGGAGCCGTATTCGGTGTACCCGATCGGAAGATACAACGTCGCTGTTTTTCGGATGGATACCAGTAACTGGGGAACCCTTTCGCTGTTTCCTCTCTCGATTAAGACTCAAGATTGGGTTGACGGCAGTTTTGTTGATGATACGCCTCATACCCCTGGGGAGACGTACATTTATTGGCTCTGCTACGCTCCATACAACAAGCAAAACTACACTTGCAATTTCGCGTCCCTCTATCTCAATGGCGGTGCGGAAGGAATCGTAAATTACTCGCTGTCAAAATTCTCTGGTGATGTGCAGGTGTACATACCAAAGCCTGCTGTTGTCACGTTCCATGCAAACGAAGGAACGGGGGAGATGGAGTCTCAGGAATTCTGGCCAGGTACCGTCCAAGAACTGGCGAAGAACCAGTTTGAGAGAAATGGTTTTGATTTTTCGGGTTGGGCAAGTTCACCCGAGATAGCGGCAACCGGTGGCGTTGAATACGCCGATATGCAAACTGTTATGATCGAATCTGACATCGATCTGTACGCGGTATGGAAAGAAGGATACAACCTGAAGGCGACAACAGATCGCGAAGAAGCAGTTGTGTTGACTTGGCATGCGCGTTATGGCCATGAGGGCGAAAAGTTCTGGATCTACCGGAGCAGAGATTATCTATGCGGGTACGAGGAAATTGCGATTGGCGTGTCAACCACCAGCTACACGGACACCTCATGCGTGCCCGGTGTTGACCATAATTACTATGTTATGGACTCGTCTGGTATACCGAGTCATGTGGCGGTGGGCAGAAGGAAGGGTTTTGATCCGGACTTCAATGTGGTGAGCAAGTACTTTGACGGCAAGTATGGTGGCAGCTCAGGACGGAAGGCGACATTTCTAAATGGAATACCATGCGCGATAGAGATGACGGTGCAGTACGACGGTTCGAGACAGTGTCACTGGCTTGTGAACGGATGTGAGTTCACGGAACGGACGTTTACAGTCGATGTCGGTGCGATCGAGGTTGGCGGTAAGCTTGAGGTTGTGGCAATGGACATGGAGAGCGGTGCAAGATCAGAACCATACCGTTTGAATTTTGACGTGGCTGAACAAGTAGATCCCGACCCGGGTCACAAGGGTTTATGGACGGCGAGTCCGTCGAACAGCGAGGGGATTGACGAGATTGTCTATGCGCCGATTGGTTCGGGATCGGTCGCATTCCCACTTGCGCAGGAGAAGAATGGTTCGATGCCAAAATTCTTGTCTTGGCTTCCGGGTAAGGAATGGTCGTTCAATCCCACGATCAAACTGGAGCCTGAAGTGCGTTCAGGAGGGAACGGGTGTTGGACATTTTTCATGGTAGATGACATTTTGGGGACAGGTACCGATAGCTCCAATATGAAGGCTAGCCACAAGCGAAATCGGCGAGCCGTGGGCAAACTCGCTCACGTATTGGACAAAGAAGTCGGTATCACCCTTTCAGGTGGCCCTTTGACGTTCTCGTGGAACCCACAGAAGCGGACGTGGGTGGCTGAGGACATATCAATCCGTGGAGAGGTGAGCGGTTCTTTAGCTATGACGCACCACTACCCCACACCGGTAGGGCCGGTGTTCCTCGAGGGGAAGGAGGAAGTCGCACTAGAGGGCGCTTTCAAGGTGTCAGGACTGGCCGCAGGCAGGGATGGACTTGACGTCTCGTTTACGGTCAGCAGCGAACGCTTACCGAAGATAACGGTGGCGGGAGGGTATGGCATTAACAATGTCGCTTATATCAAGGGAGCGGTTTCCGGGTTGTCTGTTTTCAATCTGATGTATGACGATGGTGAATGGCGCGATTTTCGGTGGGGCATCAGATTGCAAGGCGCGCTGATCGCCAAGGCGTTTGTGCTGGAGACTACTCTTCTCGAGATAACCTCTGAGACATGCTGGTTCATCAACCACACCGTACCCAAATCGGCACGGCTCATGTCTGGTCTCCCCTCGTCTGATCTTGAGTGGCAGCTGCAGTCGCGTGACTATCTTGGTAATGTAAAACCGCGCGCGCGGCTCTTGGGGGCAACGCCGTCAGCTGATGGAGTTGTGGAGTCTGGCGGATATCCAGATCCAACCCCCGCAATGGCAAGCGGTATGGCGGGCGATGCGCTCGCGTACCTTCGGGACGATGGGTCGAGAACTTCCGCAAATCGCACGGAACTCGTGGTGCGTACTGGTGCGAATAACGAATGGAGCGCAGCGGAGTCTGTCTGGAACGATGGCACGGCGGACTTCATGCCGTCGTTGGTGGCGATGCCAGACGGATCGTTTGCAGTGGCGTGGATGAACACTTCCCGCACTTTTTCGGATGATGTGACGATTAATGAATACAGCGAGGCGATGGAGATTGCCGTCGGTGTCCGAGACGCCGCGACGGGGACGTGGACATGCCGTAACTTGACGGCGGATTCGGCGTTTGACTTTGCGCCGGTCGTGCGGGCTGCGGCGAACGGGAAGATCCTAGTGGTATGGCTGAGGAATGCGTCCGGTAGGGTGACGAGTTCCCCTGCGGAACCGACGGACATCATGGCGTCAATCTACGCGAATGGGGCGTGGAGCGCGCCAACAGCCGTACTGAACGGGGTTGGCATCGTGAACGGGTTTGATGTGGCGTTCAATGGTGCGAGTGCCGTGCTGGCGTTCTCGAAGGACGCTGACGGTGATCCCTCCACGTTGGAAGACGCCGAAATTTATGCCACCCGTCTTGATGGACAGACGTGGGGTAGCCCGATACAGCTGACATGCGCAGGAGATGCGAATGGGAGGCCTTTCGTGCGTGCGGAAGGCGGCAGCTTCCCTGTCCTGTGGACGGCGGACGGGACGCTGATGGAG
>OCTX012242121.1_pt1 | contig 24028 bp, 19 predicted proteins | sample 1539691 | NCBI WGS metagenome assembly OCTX01 (sample SAMN02144231, study PRJEB22623) | gut metagenome | biome: sheep rumen | host: Ovis aries | place: New Zealand
GGGCGGCATAACGGCAGCGAGCGCGATCGCGGCGCTGCAGGAAGCCGGATCGAAGACGAGCCGCGACATGATCAAAGCAAGCTATCGAGCATTTGCACAAGTGAATTATCAGGTGATCGAGCTGATCCGCCAGTTCTATACCGAGGAGCGCGAGTTCCGCATAACTGGGGACAATGGACAGTACACGTACGTTTCGTTCAGTTCACGAAGTATCGGCCTGCAGCCGAACGGAAACGATTTCGGCCTGGATATGGGATACCGCATGCCGATCTTTGATATCAAGATCGCGAGCATGAAGCAGAGTCCGTTTGCGACGGCCGTCGAGAACGAACGTGCGAAAGAGTTGTACGGGCTTGGATTCTTTAATCCGCAGCTTGCCGATCAGAGCATTGCTGCCCTCGAGATGATGAAATTCGAGGGGATTGAAAAGGTCAAAGAGCGAATCGGGCAGAACGGGCAGATGTATCAACAGATTCAACAGCTGCAGGCGCAGGTCATGCAGCTCGGTGCTGTCGTTGAACAGCTGACCGGGCGAAGCGTCACGCAACCGCTCGCGCAGCAGATGGCGGGGCAAGGCACGCAACCTATGCCTTCCGTCGGAAGAGCAGGAGCGGACGCGGACGCCGGCGAGGAGATACCGGCTCACGTCAAGAACGCCAGGGCACGCGCAGCGTCCGGCGCGACGCCGACATAAGCGGAATAGCGTTAAGGCACATGGATCCGGATGCGATTTTTCCCGACAAAGCACACGAAATTTTGAAAAGGAGTAAGAAAACATGACAAGAGCAGAGTTCAAAAAGAACGGCGAAGAGTATCAGGTGTCGATCAAAGGACATGCGATGTATGCACCGTCAGGAATCCCGGACATCGTGTGCGCGTCGTGCTCGACGTTGACATACGTTCTGTTGCAGCAGCTGCTAAAAGCGGAGAATGATGGGAAACTGATCCGCATGCAGCACGAGATCGATCCGGTAAGCGGTGATTTTGAAGCGCGTTTTCAACCGCAAAAGAGCGCACTGCGGGAGATCATGACGATTCTCGATGTGATCATGGACGGTTTTGCGTTGTTGGAGAGCACCTATCCGGACAACGTTGCACTAAAGTGGGGAGAAATCCAAAGGACGATTTGATAATCTGTAATTGACACACCGGAAAGACGGTAGAGACGCGCCGGAGAGACGGCAGATTTTAGACGCGAGGGAAAGACCTCAGAAGGAGTATCACATGAAAAAGGAGCTGTTTACAAAACTGTACCTGCATTTGTTCGCGGAAGGCGGCGAAGGCGGAGCAGGCGGAGAAGGCCAGGGCGACGCGGGGGAACAAGCACCGGCGGCGCAGGAGATTAAGTACGGAAAACCCGCACCAGATGAAACACCGGAAGAAGCTGCAGAGCCGGCGGCCGAGGAGCCTGCAGATCTGTCGGCGGAGTTTGACGCACTGATTCGGGACAAGTTTAAGGGCGAGTACGACAAGCGTGTACAAGCGGCGATCAAAAGCCGATTCAAGCCGAACAGCGAGCAGGCGAAGAAAGCAAAAATGGCGGACGCGATCATGCCGGCTCTTGACAAACTGGCCATGAAGTACAACCTGCCGGCAGACGCAACGGTAGAGCAGATCGTTGAGGCGGTACAATCCGACAACCGAATGCTCGAAGATGCGGCTGCAGAACACGGCCTGACGCTTGAGCAGTATCAGCGCATGATGAACGCGGAGCGAGAGGCTGCGAGGTATCGTGCAGCAGACAGGGCGAGAATTCAACAGCAGCAAGCCGAAGCGCAGATCCAGAGATGGACGGCGCAGGCGGAAGAGACGAAAGCGATGTATCCGGATTTCGATCTGAAAACCGAAATCGATCCGGAAACTTCGCCGGACACGGCGCAGCGATTTATACAGCTGCTGCAAAGCGGCGTTGATGTGAAGACGGTATATCAGCTGATCCACATGAACGATCTGATCGGCGGTGCTATGCAGAAGACCGCGCAGGTCGTGCAAAAGAAGATGTCGGATGATATCCGTGCCCGCGGTCAGCGCCCGCAGGAGAACGGCGCGGCCAAAAACGCGCCGAGCACGGTGCGGAAAATGAATCCGGCCGAGCTGTCAAACGAGGACCTTGATATCATTCACAAAAGAGTAATGGCGGGGGAAGGTCCAAAAATCTACTTCTAATCCCCGCAGAAAGGAATGCTATGGAACCAAAGAAAATCAGCATGGTACGCATGCTGTTCACTGCAATCTGTCTGACGCTGTTCGATAACACGCAGACCACTTTGCTGAACAACACGGGCAACGACCTCAGCCCGGAAATGAAGACCTATTACGAGAAGCAGTTGATCCGACTCGCGGAACCGAACCTGGTGCATGATCAGTTCGCCGATCCGTATAACATCCCGGAGCATGCCGGCAAGAAGATCGAAATGCGCAAATTCGACAGTCTGCCGAAAGCAACGGTTCCGCTGACCGAAGGCGTGACGCCGAGCGGCGATAAGCTGAACGTCAGCACTGTCGAAGCGGAGCTGAAGCAGTACGGCGGCTACGTAGAACAGAGCGACGTGCTGCAGATGACCGCGATCGATCGCACGGTCGAAGTGGCGGTCGAACTGCAGGCTGCGCAGGCCGGTCGCACGAGCGATACAGTCACGCGCGAAGTCCTGGCGGGCGGAACGAACGTCATTTTTGCACCGAAAGTAAACGCATCCACCGGCGCCAAGACGGCGGTTCTGCTGCGCGAGGATCTCGACAAGACGGCAAAACTGACCGTTGACGTTGTGAAGTTTGCCGCAACGGCGCTGAAGCGTCAGAACACGCAGCCGTTTGCCGACGGCTACTATGCCGGTATCGTGCACCCGGACGCCGCTTTGGACCTCATGAACGATCCGAAGTGGGAAGAATGGCACAAGTACACCACGCCGGAGAACATGTATAAGGGCGAGCTCGGCAGAATCGGTAAGGTTCGTTTCGTGGAAAGCACCGAAGCGAAGATCTTCGGACCGAAAGCGATTGCCGACGGACTGTCGCGGTTGCATGTCAAGACTGCCATCAACTCCTCCACGACGAGCATTGTGATCAAAGAAGAACTGGCAAGCGCAAGCCTGACCGAGGCGATCCCGGTATGGATCAACGGTGTCGCCAACACGATTACCGCAATTGCGACGTCGAACCACGTGACCACGTTGACCGTAGGAACTGCGATTTCGTCGCTGTCTGTCGGCGCGCTGATCTGCGGAAAAGAAGGCGGCAAGGACGGGACGGCAGTGTACGGCACGCTGATCATCGGCAAGGGAGCATACGGCGTAACCAAACTGAACGGCCGCGGCATTGAGTACATCGTGAAGCAGCTTGGCTCCGGCGGTACGACTGACCCGATCAATCAGCGCAGCACGACCGGTTGGAAGATGCTCAAGGCAGCGCAGCGCCTGGTCGAACAGTATATGGTCCGTATCGAGCACGGCGGCGAGAGCTTCGGCGACGAAGCAGACGCGAACTAAGGAACCAAAGGACAGGGGGAGCGAATTGCTCCCCCGAAATGCTATCTAAAAACGGAGGAAATCATATGGAAACGAAGAAAAGCGCTGCGGAAGAGATCCCGCAGGAAATCATAGACGCACCGGAAACGGTGAACGAGGATCCGACTCGCCTGGTCCCGGTCTACATCTTCAAGGGCGACGGCAAGTACAAGGACGATATCACGATCGGCGTGAACGGCAAGCTGTGGCGGATCCGCAGAGGCCGCGAGGTCATGATTCCGTACTACGTCAAAGCCGTCCTGGACAACAGTATGGAACAGGATCGCCGAGCGCTCGAGATGCAGGACGCTATGGCGCAAGAATCCGCGGACGAATACCGCAAGGTCGGTCTGTAAGGGGCAGCTGCCCCTTTCACATGCCGCCGCGCCGGTGCGCATTGCCGTTACTCCTGGCTTGGATCGGGTTCAACTCCACGACGGCGGCACATATATAGGGGGACCGAATACATGACGATACAGCAAGCGATTGACAACTTGAGCATAGTCCAGAAGCATCAGTATCCGACGGATATGCTTGTAACCTGGCTTTCGAATCTCGACCAACAGATCTACCGTGACCTGATCAAAGGACACGTGCTCGACGTCGAAGAACCGGAGCGATACAACGCGGAGGATCTGTCGACGGAGCTGCTGGTTCCGGATCCGTACACCGAATTGTATGTGAAGTACCTGTGCATGCAGGTTGATTACTACAACAACGAGATCGATCGTTACAACAACAGCAACGCAGCGTTTACGCAGGCGCTTGATAATTACGGAGCATGGCTCAACCGTACGTATCTACCGAAGCAACCGACGTATGTGAGGATCTGACATGAGATATCCGTATCTGAAACCTATTGCAAAAAGCCGCCAGATGATCGGTTCGTTTGGCGGCTATGATCATAACTTGCGGATTGCGGACAACGAATGGTACGAAACCGAGAACACGTCGACGGACTGGTTCCCGCTGCTGGGTCCCAGAAAACCACGCGGCCGCGTCCGTCAGCTCACAAAGCCGAACGGACTGTTTTCGCACGTCGCGCTTGCTTGGGTCGACGGAACGGAATTCTGGTTTCGCGGGCAGCGCATCGAAGGGTTTACGCTTTCGGACAGTCCAAAAACGTTTGTCGGCATGGGCGCAAGGATCCTGATCTGGCCGGATAAAGCGTATTACAACACCTCTGACGGAACCTACGGATACCTCGAGAACCGAATCACGCTGTCGGAGGTGCAAGCGTACCCGTGCATGCTCGACGGGACCGAGATTACGCCGACGGTTTCGATCACCGCGCCGGATGAACCGCAGGACGGCGACTACTGGGTCGATACATCCGTCGATCCGCACGTGCTCCGGTTTTGGTCCGAAAGTATGCAACAGTGGAAGCCCGTCGCGACAAACTATGTTAAGATCACCGGCGAAGGGCTTGATGGCTTTGAGGAATACGACGCGGTGACGATCGCCGGGATGCCGGACGATGCGCTGAACGGGACGTTCCTGGTTTACCGGATCGGGACAAACAGCATAGTGGTGTCGAACATGATCGATCAGGCGATCGAGCATACCGGATCCGTGACGATTTCGCGGGATATTCCGGATCTCGATTACATAACCGAGAGTGAGAACCGCCTATGGGGCTGCAACAGCGAAACGAACGAAATATACGCGTGCGCGCTCGGAGATCCGAAAAACTGGCGCAGGTATATGAACAGCTCGACGGATTCATATGCGGTAACGGTCGGCTCGCCGGGTGAATTCACCGGCGCAGTGACGCATCTCGGCTATGTGATGTTTTTCAAAAAGGACGTGATCCACAGGATCTACGGATCGAGGCCGGCGAACTATCAGCTGACGAATGTGCATTGCCGCGGCGTGGAAAAGGGATCCGAAAAGAGCACCGTAATCGTGAATGAGACGCTGTATTACAAAAGCGGTGAGGATGTGTGTGCGTTCACCGGCGCGCTGCCGAGTTCGATCTCCGAAGCGCTCGGAAACGTATCGTATCAGAACGCCGTGGCGGGCGGCGTCGGCTCGAAATATTTCATCAACATGCAGGATGATCAGGGGACCGCTCACATGTTCGCGTTCGACGAAGTGCGCGGCATCTGGCACCGCGAGGACGGCGTGAGAACGTCATATTTCGCCGATTTCGGGGAAGAACTGTACTTCATCAACGAATCCGATTCCTGCCTGTATTCGGTCAACGGGACGCTTGACGAGACGTATACGGATGAACAGGCTGCGCTTGAACCGAACGTGCAGGCGTATGTGATCACCGGGGATATCGGCTTGGACGATCCGGACCGGAAGCGTGTGTCGAAGATTCAATTACGGGTGGTCGTGGAAAATGGCGCATCGATCCGCGTGTTCGTTCAGTACGACAACGAAACGGAGTGGGATCAGCGGTTCGAGATCACGGCGGCAGAAAAGAACGCGTATTATATTCCGATCATTCCACGCAGGGCGGACACGATGCGCATCAAGATCGAAGGCACGGGACAATGGCGGATCTATTCGATCGCCAAATCCGTCGAGGACGGGAGTGAAATGCATTGAACATCAACCTCCAACACCTCAATAACATCCAGGACAGCGATTTTGAAACGGCCAAAGGTCGCAAGGAGCTGAAGGACTATCTGTATCAGCTGCAGGAGCAGCTTCGGTACGTCCTCAACAACATCGATCTTGACAGCCTGTCTTCGGACCTTGCGAGCGATATCCAAAACACGGCAAGCCAGATTGTCAAGCTGAGCAACAGGATCGGACTGCTGGTCACAGAAAACAACGGCACCGACACGATCGCAGCGGCATCGATCATAGCGGAGATCAACCGGAGCAAGAGCCGGATCCAGATTGCGGCGGATCGTGTCGAAGTCGCGCCGGGCGAAGCGCTGATCAGCCAGATCAACGGGGTGATCGACGGGACGAAGATCCTCTCGTCTGCGCTCGACCTGGTCGAATACGCGACGCAGGCGCAGGCGCAGCAGTATGCGGCGAACGCGGCAACGGAAGCGGTGCAGACGCTTAACAGCATCATCATGACGGTGCTCGAGGAGTACACGCTGACCAACGACTTCGAAGCGTTCCAGGTGCAGATGTACAGTCAGCTGCATCAGTATGCCGATCGGATGGAAGTCCTGTTCAACAGCGCGGAAACGCATACCAACAACGTAGATGCAGCGGCACAGGCACAGATTCAAAGCATTCTGTCTTTTATCCGGCTGCTCCCGACGGTATCTGCCTCACAGCAGGGCGGTGTCGTGATCGGTGAAAGCACGAACCCGATCAAGATGAAACTGGAAAACGACGTCCTCTATTTTTACGCATGCGAAGACTATGAAGTCAATACGAATAATGCGATCGCCTATTTCGCGTCCGGAAAGCTGTATGTCGTAGAGATCCAGGTTCAGAAACTCTCCATCGGCACGACCACGGTCAGCATGAATATTACGATCGTCGGAACGAGTGACAATCGCTGTGCGCTCTTTAGCGGGAGGGTGTCATAATGTCCAAAACATATACATTAACAGCAAGATCTGTCAATGCAGGCATGCGCAACAATTGGGGCAGCGGCGACTGGAACAACTTCTTCTCCGCAAACGTGTTGTCGAATGAGAGTATGCGCCGTCCGTATGTCGGAAGATATGGCAGCGGCTCATATACATACCGTGCAGTTAATATCCTGTTTGATCCGACCGTGCTTGCAACGCTTCGCACGAAGACGATTACGTCGATCAAACTTACCGTCACGCTTGTGTACGGCACGTTATATGCAAATAGCGGCAATTATAAGATCGGCTATAAACTCGACGCCCAAGCAAGCACATCGAGCGCAGGCACGGCGTGGACGCGATCAGACGCGAACAGCTCTGCCGCATCGTCAACAGACGTTGCCGGATATTTGACTACGGCGAACCGCATAGAGAGCGACAACGACAACGTGCAGGTCACTGTTGACTTGACCGGAAGCACTATACCGAAGTACGGCTACACGATCGGCACGGATCAAGGCTTGAACGCCTCTATTATTCTTGGTACATCCGCAACCCTTACCGTCGTAACGACCGAAACCGATTACACGCTCCAGCTCGCGTACAACGCGAATGGAGGCAGCGGTGCGCCGAGCGCACAATCCACGACGGTAACAACGGCAGGATCTCCGTCCGCAACGTTTACGATTCCGTCCACGATCCCGACGCGATCGGGATATACCTTCTTGGGATGGAGCACGTCAAACACAGCGACGACAGCGTCATATGCGGCGGGCGGATCGATCACAATCACGGGAAACACGACGCTGTATGCAGTGTGGAAAGCGGCGCAGAGCTCGATCAGCAGCATTTCGCCGGCTTCCGTGCCGATCGATGGCAGCAGCGCAGTAACGGTCAATATTAACCGGACAAGCAGCGCGTACACGCACGACGTCAAATTCACGCTCGGTTCGCGATCGGAAACGCTGACCGGGCAAGGCACGTCGGCGACATTTGTTATACCGACCGCATGGCTTGATCAGCTGCCGGCTGCGACGAGCGATACGGTCACAGTGGAGGTAACCACCAAAAACGGTTCGACCCAGATCGGCAATAAAGTCTCCTCCTCGTTTACGGTCACAGTCCCGGCAAGCGTCAAGCCGACGGTTTCCCTCTCCGGAACCGACGTCAACGACAACAGCACGCTCGATTCCTGGAACGTGCTGGTCGCGGGGTACAGCAAAATCAAACTGACCGCGAGCGCAGCAGCCGGAAGCGGATCCTCGATTTCGAACATCGCGTTCTCCGGAGACGGCGTGTCGGCTTCCGGCTCTGCAACGACGGCGACGTCCTCGACGCTGACCACAACCGGCAGTCGGACATGGACGGTCACCGTCACCGACCGAAGAGGCAGAACCGCATCCGCGACGCTGACGCAAACGGTGTACGCCTACGCGAATCCGACGATCTCGGCGATCGACGCATTCCGTGCCTTGTCGAACGGATCCGCGGCACCGGCGGACGGTACGTACATCCGAGCAAAGGCAACGTTCGCCTGCAGTTCGATCGGCGGCAAAAACAGCGTGACGGTGCGCCGCATTTCGTATAAGGCGCACACTGCATCGAGCTACTCGACCGGGCAGTCCTCCGCAGCAAACGGTACCTACTATACGTTCGGAGGCGGCGGAATCTCGATCCTGCTCGTGTACGATGTTAAATTCACGGTTACGGATGCCGTCGGCAACACGACGGAAGTGATCGTACAGGTGCAGTCGATCGCGGGTGTTGCGTTCGGACTGACGAATGACCGGGTGCGCTTCGGCGGCCCGGTGCAAAAAGCCGGCTTTCAATGCGACTGGGAAGCCGAATTCAATAATACTGTAAAGGTCAACGGCGAGAACATAGGCAACGTCGCGAACCTTACATATACCGTGCTGACAACATGGTAAATGACAAAAGAAAGGAGAGAACAGATGCAACACAACAGAGGGAGTATTATTTCGGGGGGGGGGTACGGCGACGTACCGGCTGCCCGGAAAGGAGGGTGCGCGGTAACGACATCCTCCGAAGATCTCCGGAAGGAGGTCAGAGAGTTCTAACCGGAGGCGATTCCGGTGAGTAAACTTGTAAGAATGACCGACAAGGACGGGAATATAATCGTTCCAGAACCAATGTATCGACAGCGGAACATCACCGTCAATCTAACGGACTATGGAACGCTCGTTGCTACAATAGATGCGACATTCCTTGACTTTGGATATTGGGGGATCGTTTATGTTAACGGGACTGGCAATGTCCTTGGACTGACGTTTTCAACGCTGCTTCAAATCGAAGGACTGCCTATCATGTCGATTGGTGCGTTTGGTTACGTAAGATCACTCGGCAGCAATCAAGACGGAATGGATACATGGCAAATGAGCGGCGATAAAGTCTATCTTCGCAAAATTGGTGGCGGAAATCTACTCGGAACGTTTCTCGCAAATCCGATCCTTAATGTCTGCATTGTTGGAATAAAGTATTCACTTACAAGTTAAGAACTCAAAAGGTGAATGTCGAATAAAATTGTTCAACTCAGAGACGCTCAAGGTAACTTTCTTTTGCCGCAATCTACTGATCTGTACATCAAGTACTTAGAAATGAACGGCGATGCGCAAACAGTTGGGGCATGGTGTAAGCAAAATTACCGTAGTGGTGATATAAGAATGGCGCGAATTTCACATTCCGATAATGTGCCGCCGTTCGGAACTGCATCATTCGTAATCATGTACGCTTTGTCATCTACCGATTATGGATGGATTGCGGCGTTCTCGGATTCGAGCAACAGTGTTATGGCAATGGCACAGATCAGAGGCGGTACTATTTACGGATGGTATAAGATGTACGCTGGAAGCGACGATAGACAGAAGGTGTTCACCGCATACGGAAAGAACTGGACGTTTAGAAAGCATCAAGGTGTTGTGTATTTAGAAGCACCCGCCGATGCTTATGGAGTTGCAGCGGGATGGCAGGATATTGGGACACTTGATGCGGATATGCGCCCGCACGACTATGTGCGATTAGGCCCGCAGAATACAAATTCCTATTATATGCTGCAAATAAGCCCCACGACTGGTCGAGTGGAGTTGTATAGCGAAAAAGCCATTTCTTCACCATCGAACTTTGCGTTTCATGCATGTTACCTTGCCGCAAGCGGCTCATAAGAACAATTACCGCGCCAGTAGACATGGCGAAAGTTGTTGCGTTTAACGATGCCGAAGGAAACGCAGTTCTTCCGAAAGGCGGGGCGATTGAATACCCATATACAAGCGAAAATGGAACGACAAGACTATATCCATTACCAAGGGTATATTTTTCAAAGATAGACCCAACACATACGACCAATGTATATCTAAAAGAATTGATAAAGTGGATTTGTGCTCATTTTCCAGAAGCCCCGGCGCAATCATGCTGGTATGGAGTGGCGCACCCTAATTCGGCCGGACTGTGTATGATCCATATATATGACGTTAATAACGTTGACTCAAATGGTTATCCGCTGTATGCGACTGGCTTGTATGTAAATTTATCGGGCGAGCTTTGTTCCTTTGGGTTTAACAACTATAATTGGCATCTTAAATATTTCACTATTGACGAGTAACGTAACTCTTACAGGAGAGTTATAATGTGACAATTAAAACCGTCGCCTTATAACCTATAACAAAAACGCATTTTTATCACCAAAACGATATGGAGGAGAATATGAGAGTATTGATCAACGAAACCCCTTTTGAAATCACATCGTGGTATGTCCTCGGGCCGCATAACTATGAAGCGTCCGGCGTGTGCGTATCGACCGATCCGGACAACCTTACGGCAATAGAAGCCGCAGTCGGCGACGGCGCAGAGGTGCGGATCGCAGCAAGCTTTTCCGCGGAGGATCTGATCCTGCGCAGAGCGGAAGCGAATTATAAAGACGGAAGAGAGCTGCGCGTCTACCTGATCGAGCGTCCGATAGAAGATATTGTCAAACGTCAGGCCGAGGATCTTGAGGCACAGGCAGCCGCGATCGAGGAGCTCGCAGAGATCATTGCGGGAGGTGAGTAAGATGGTCGCATTCTATGTGAATAGGATCCGGCGCGGAAAAATGACGCTGGAGGAAGTGCCGGAGCGCTGGCGCGAAGCGGTGCGCGAGGCGCTGAATACGTAAAGCGGGGAGAAACCGCAGACCGGACCGGTGTACAATGAGTTCGGAGGATAGATAATATGGCCTTGAAGAATAACAGAACAATCATTAACGACGGAGGAGGCGCGGGCAAGACGCTGCCGGATCTTCTCACGCAGATTGCGAGCCGATCAAAATCAAACAGCGGCACGCAGCCGATCAACCAACCGGGAACATACGGCCGATCAAGAACATATGCTCCCGGGTCTGCTTCAGTTGCGGTGAATAAAGAAAAGACTGTAGCACCGACGATTCAAAACGGAGTTACATATATGCCGGCCTCCGGACGCCCCATAGTTTCTCCTGCGTTAAACACCGGTGTTTCCGGCGCGGCTTCCGCGTTGATTGTGGGAGCAATGACGCCGGCCGTAAAGACCGTGCAGCCTAAAGTGCCGAACGCAGTCGTGCAGGGTGCTGGAAGCAGTTCCGGCGGAGGATCCGGTGACGGTGTGGCATCGACGACGCCTGCGGTGCAATCGAAAAGCGCAGCGGACTATGTTGCAGAGCTCGAAGGCTCCCGTCCGGGATACGAAGCGTCCGACTATGTCACACAGCTGCTCGCTTCGCTGCAGCAGGCGGAAGGCGCAAGACCCGGGGAGTATGTCCCGTCGGACGCTGCGAACGAACTGCTTGCCCGCCTGCAGCAAACGGAAGGATCCGCTCCGGGCGCATATAAGCCGTCGGAAGCGGTCCGGGCGGCGTTGGAACAGCTGAACGCTCTCGAGGGAAACAAGCCGACGTATACGAACACGTACGAGGACCGGATCAACGGAATGCTCGATCAGATCCTGAACAGGAAGGGCTTCGAGTACGATTTCAACGCGGATCCGATGTATCGGCAGTTTGCGCAGAAATATCAGGAGGACGGACGTCAGGCCATGATGGATACAATGGGTCAGGCGGCCGCTATGACGGGCGGGTATGGCAATTCGTACGCCCAGGCGGTCGGGCAGCAGGCGTATCAGCAGAATCTGCGCGAGCTCAATGATGTAATACCGCAGCTGCGCGACGCGGCTTACCAGATGTATGTGGACGAGGGAAACAACCTTAGAAACAACATGCAGCTGCTTCGGGATCTCGAGGGAACCGATTACGGCCGGTATCGCGACGACGTCGGCGATTATTACGCCGATCTCAATTATCGGTACGGTCGTTATCGTGATGAAGCAGACACTGACTACAGCCGATATTCGGACGAAGTACAGCGCTATCAGAACGATCGCAACTATGACTATAACCGATACGCGGATCAGAGCGATCGGGATTATCGTTTGTGGCAGGCAGCTATGGATCAGTTCGACGCCGATCGAGCATACGCTGCAGATCGATACGACACGGAATCCAACCGTGAATACAGCCGGTATCTTGATGATGTGGACCGGTGGGAAAGCGATCTTGATTATTGGAATCGGAAAGCGCAGATCGAAGCGGCACAGGCCGCAGCGGAAGCCGCGGCAAGGTCCGGCGGCGGTGGCGGCGGCAACAGCGCCAAAAAATCTACCGTCAGCTATGCATCGCTGGACAAACTGGCCGATTCTTACGGGCTGGAGTACGATGACATCGCGGAGGCAGTTCAGTCGGGTGCGATCACGGAGATGCAGGCTGACGTGCTCGGCAAAAAGGTCGAAAACCAGAAGAAGGAGTTGTACGCAACACCGCAGAAGCAGACCAAAGAGCAGGAAGACGCGGAGATCGCGCGCTATCTTGCGGACCTTAACAGAATCAATCGATAAGGGGCACATATGGCATTCCAATCCTGGGAAGATTACAAGAAAAAGAACGCCGGCAACACCGGCTCACAGAATCAAAACAGCGCCGGAGGACAACAATCTTCCGGCTCTGCGTATCAGCAGAGAAATGCAGCATATCCGTCGTGGGAGGACTTTAAGAAACAGCGTCGAGCACAATCAGCGGGGCAGAATCCGACGTCTGCAGCAAAACAGAATCTGCAAAGCCTCAAGACGCTCGTAAAGAACAGCGAGCGCACTGCAGTGGAACGTGTGAGACAGGAAGCAGCCGCATCAAGGACAGAACAGCCTAAGAGCCATACCGGACACGGCGGAAAGATCGGCATGCCCGATCCGGATGTGACGAATCTGCGGACTATGACGGACGATGATCTTGCTGTCGAAACGGACAGACGGAAGCAGCAGCGCAATGCTGATCGCGCCAAAACGTGGGCTGCGGCTATCGGAACGGGAGGATTATACCCTGCGGCATTGGCACTGCAGGAGCTCGGCCGCAGGCTCGGAATCTCCGGCGCGGCTGCGGACAACTCGGATCCGGACAAACCGACAGGCAGCAGAATCAATATGCCGAACCTATACCGGCAGAGTGCAGAATCCGATCAGGCTTATCAGGCGGCCAAGGACGCGCTCGATGCGCGGAAGGCTGCGTCTTACGATGCGCTGCCCAACAATCCGGACTTTGCCCAAAAGAGCAAATACGACAGCTCCGTCCATGATTTTTCGTACGATTATGTCAACAACGCGGGTACAGCCCGCGCCTTTATGGATTCGCTTGGACAGGAAAATCTCGGCACGACGCACGACTACGGCGCGTTCCAGGAGTATTCTGGTCTGTTCGATCTCCGGAAGGGATGGGATCCCACGCGCACGAAGTACATGACGGACGAGGAGCGCGCGATCTACAACTATCTATACGATCCGAACAATACGCAAGCGTCCGAGGACTATATCGCATCGATCATGTCGAAGCTCAACGAACGCGCCTCTGATCAGATCCGGACAGATGCAGCCGAGCGCGCAAAGACGGAACCGGTTCGCGCGTCGCTGCAGTCGACGTTCGAACAGCCTGCGAAGATCCTCGGCACCGTGGGATCGGTGGGCGATTTTCTGATCAACGGAAAGATCGATCCGAACGCCTGGTACAACGAGTCGACGATCCGAAACGAAGCGACGCGATCCGCGACGATGGAAAACCTCCGCGAGAAGGCGTCGAAGCTGTCGGATAATCCGGCGGTGTCGAACGTGCTCGGGACGGCGCTGCCGTTCTTGTACGGAACGGGCATGAGCATGAGCGACAACCTGGTCAACATCGCAACGAGCGGCGGAAACAAGGCGATTAGCTTGATTCTCATGGGCGCAGAAGCATCGTCGGATGCGATCCGGGAAGCGAAGGCGCGGGGCATGTCGGACGATCAGGCGCTGAACCGCGGCTTGATCGCGGGCGGCATCGAGGCACTGACGGAAAGCATCGGGCTGGATAACCTTTTTGATGCAATTCTGAAGGGCGGAAACAAAGGAAAGATCCTGCTGCGGCAGATAGCCTCGGAAGGCGCCGAGGAAGGAACCGGCGACATCATGAACCTTGTCGCGGACGCAATATTTGATACACTCTACGGGACCGAGAAGGGCGAGTTTACGCAAAACATGCGGCAATACGAAGCTGCGGGGAACAGCGAGAAGGACGCCTTCTGGATGGCCATGAAGGACTTCGGTGTTGATACCGCGTTGGACACCTTGGGAGGCGCGCTGTCCGGCTTCGGGTTCGGTGTTGGTGCAAACACCATCAACGACGTCCGAGGATCCGTTTCTGCACGGAACATCGGAAAGGAGATCAAAAGCACCGGCACGCCTGGCAACGTTCAGCAAGTGATCGATGCAGGCTTAAAAGCGGATCCGAGCACGAAGGCATATCGGATTGCCGGGGAGCTTTCCGACAGGCTGCTGGAGGCGGATCGTATAGAATCGCAGCTTGAAAACTATATCCGAGAAGGGAAAGTCGTACCAAACGGCGAAAGAGAAAACAAGATCCGCAAACAGATCGATGCGCTTCGGAAGATCTCCGATAATGCGATCGGAAACCTGTATCTGCAAATAAATGCGGCAAGCGAGCAGCAGAACGCGGCAGACGAACTGCTACAAAAGGCGGCGGAGGAAATGATAGCGCAAGGTTCGGTCTCCCGCAGCACAGCGCAGCAGATAGCGAAGGATCCGATGGCTTATCACCAGATCGATCTGAACGGCGACGTGATCGGTCGTGGCGATAACATGAGCACCCGGGAACGCAGATCCGGAATCAATAAGGTTCTGCGCTCGGCAGCGGATGAGATGAACCGGTCAGGGGGATCCCGTACGACCGATCAAAGCGCACGAGAGCAGATCACCGGAAGATCTTCGGAGATCACGGATCGTTATTTGGATCGGCACGCGAGCGAAATCGTACGACAGAATCCCGAGACGGCAGCAGATCGTGCTTTCTCCCCGCGTGAGGGCGTGTACTTCGATCCTATGCGAAATCGAGCGAGGACAGGCAATCAGTCCTCTGCAAATCAAAAAGGGGAGAACCGGGCCGCGCAGGAAGCCACGCCGCGCGTTATGACCCCGCACAGCACGGTGAAATCCGGATCGCCGCAGGACGCGACGTTTGACGGGGACCGTGTCAAGGTGACCGGGATCGATCATATCACGGATGACGGACAGGTTGCGGTGACGCTCGAAGACGGGCGGGCGGTGTATCTCGAAGATCTTGATGTTCATGATGTAAACGCCGCGCAGATCTATGACTTGTCGGGAACACTCGGCAACGAGAACGCAGCGCGGACATTCATCTCATACTATACCGGCGGGGATCCGATCGTGTATTCGACCGGGTTCCTGAGTATCTACAATGCAGCACGCGCCGGAGCATCGCAGCAGGCGGCTGTGAAAAACAGCCTGTACGCGTCTGAACTGAGCGCGACACAGCAGCAGGCCGCGTTTTATGCCGGCCAGAACGCGGCAAAAGCGGATCAGGAGAATCAAAATCAAAAGGAGAACAGCAATGGAACAGAATCAGGAGACGTATCTGTACGTGGAAGCAGCGAACGGAATGACCGTGCGCGTGCCGGAGAGCGAGCTGGAGGCGTGGCAGCGCGGACAGGAGAAGCTCAAGAACAAGGATCCGGAAGCAACCAAAGCAGTGAACGACTTGGTCGAGCGATTGAGGAAACGCGTGTACGGGGATTCCAATTCACAGCAGCAACCGAAGGCATAACCGGCGGCGTTTCGTCTGCTGTCGCAAGAACCGTACCGAGCGACGTCATTCAATCCACGCCGGAGTTGCGACAGATCTACGACGATGCAAAAAAGAACGGCATCCGGCTGCAGCTGTACACCGGGACGCTTGCCGTGCAGCGAAACGGTCGTCAGTTCAACGTCCGCGGGATCCACAAGGGCGACAGCGTCTATGTGAAGATCGACGGAAGGTATGGCGCCGACCAGATCTATCGGCACGAGTACGTGCATCACATGATCGAGAACGATCCGAGCATGCTCGAAAACATGGTCGGTCTGCTTCGTGCACAAATGACCGAAGAGCAGTTTAATTCGGTCGTTCAGTCGTACGCGCAGGCGCATTTTGCGGACGCTAACGGGAACATCCTTGAAAGCGAGAACTACATCCTGGAGGAAATGCTGGCAGACGTATACGGGCAGCTGAACGGACTGGATCAGCAGAACCAGGATGAAGCGGCTCGGACCTTCGCCGCGATCGCGCATGACACGCTGCAGAGCGTCGCGGAGATCACGGCAGAGAATCGCACGGAAAGAAAGGATGCGAATGCTGCGGGCAGAGAACGATTTTTAGTTGATGATGCGCAGCGGTTTGAATACATGAAACCGTTCAGAGAACAGCTGAAAGACTTCATGGATAAAGAGCACAGAAAGGAGATCTTTGGTAACGACGGGCTTTTGCTTGGACCAACTCCGAAAGTGCTTCAGGATATCGGCCTTCCGAAGCTTCCTGTTATGATCGATCAAGCGCATGTTTCTTATTCGCTGGAAGGTACATACAAAATAGATGAGTACCGAGATGCACATGTCTTTGACCTCGATGAATTTGCCAAGCTCCCGGAAAAGATTGCGGATCCGATCGCGATCATAGCTGATGTAAACCGGGGGGATCTGATTGTCTATGTAGACATGTTGAACAAAAAGAAAGAGCAGACAATCGTGCCGATTAGGATTGAAAGCGGGGTACGATTCAATGGAGCAATGATAGACGTTCAAAGAGTGAAGTCTGTTTATGGAAGAGGGGCTGCAGTTTCTGAACTGCTATCGGCGATTAAAAACGACACGGAAGAAAACATAAGAGTGTTTTACGTGAACAAAAAAAGGCTCCAATCAAGAATCGGCGAGGCCGTGCTAAATCACGGGCTGACCGCTCCCAACGGAACCATTCATATGATAACAGATCCGGGATCTCCTGTCAAGCTGAGAATCGAAAATTCGACTGAAACCAGACAATTTAGAAGTTGGTTTAGCGGAAGTAAAATCGTTAATGAAGACGGATCGCCGAAAGTGATGTATCACGGAACTCTTCATGGCGGATTTGATGTGTTCGATGGAGGAAAGGACTATTGGTATTTCGCAGATTCGAGAGAGTATGCGAACGCTTTTGCCGGGATACAGGAGAATGGCGAATTCTATGAGAGCACAAAAGAAGGAATGGAAAAGGGCTATTATACGCCGAAGGTATATGAGGCATATTTAAGCGTCAAAAACCCGTTTGTGACAGAAGATCAGGACGTCATTGAAGATGCCTTGTATTGGGATCGCACACTGGCACAGCAGCTGCGTGATAAGGGGTATGACGCGCTCATGCTGAAAGATGGAAGTCAGGTAATCGTCCTTAATCAGACGCAAATCAAGTCGGCGACAGACAATATCGGCACATATGATCCGAAGAATCCGAATATCCGTTTCTCCCTCGACGATATCGCAGACGCCGACGTCGAGCGCGTGCAGCGTGACAATGCGCAGCTGAAGAAGACGGTAGATCACCTGGCGTCCCAGTTTAAGCTGATTCGCGGGTTCCATCCCTCCGACGCTATGATCACGCAGCTTGCGCGAAAGATTTTGAAGGATTACAGCAGCGCATACAAGATCGATACGCTGCAGGAGAATCTGAAGACAATGTTCGACTATATCGCGGATGCAGATGCGCCGTCGTGGGACGAAATTCAGAAGATGGGCGTCGGCATGGCGAAGGAGATCGTCAAGCAGTCTCAGCAGATGGATCGGGAATTGTACGATACATATGCGGACGCTCGGGAGTTCTTGAAAAAGAACCGGATCGTGCTATCGGACGTGCAGCGGGGAGAAGCGCGCTACATGTCCGGATCCTACGGGAATTACAGAAGCCGGCTGTTTGGATCCGTGAATATCGTGAACGAGGACGGTATGTCGCTCGATCAGGCGTGGCAGCGCTTATCGGAAATGAATCCAGAACTGTTCGATCCGAATGCCACGGAGGGCGATCAAGTCGCGGGTCTCTTCGATGCCGTGCAGCAGATGAAGCCGCAATACAACAATCCCTACGGCATGGACATTGACGGCGTAGCATACGACCTGTTCCTGCATCTGTTCGATCAGTATTTCGATATGCCAGATGTCAAAAAGGCTGCCCGGGACGCCGGAGAGCTTGCAAAGATGCAGGCGAAGACAAAGCAGCAGCTGAGCATGACGCGAGATGAGATGCGTCGTTCGTACGAGCGCCGGCTGACGGATCTGCGGAAGGAAAGCATTGAAAAGCGCATCGAGGCCGGAAAGAGATGGAAAGCAGCGGAGGATCGCGGAGACAAGGCGGCGGCAGCCCGGTATTTAAAAGAGTATCGAGCGCTGAAGGAAGCAAGAAACGAAACGCTGCTGAAGCAGCGCGCAGCGTATTCGGTCTTGTCCGAACACAAGGCAGCGGACCGTGCGCAGCGGATCCAGCACGAACAGCTGCTCAAATATCGCAGCCGCGTGGAGAGCGGCGCGAAGCAGCTGTCAAAGTGGCTGCAGACGCCGACAGAGCAGAGACACGTGCCGGAGGTCATGCGAAACACGGTCTATCAATTTCTGAACAGTATCGACTTCTCCGGTAAGAGCGACACGAGAACACAGTACTGGAAGGATAATCTGCAGGCCGTTAAGGAGTACATGGCGCGTGCGGATGCAGCAGGCGTTCACGAAGAAGAAAGTGCATATGTGGATATCGATCCGGAGTTTACGGATAATGTCCAAAAACTCATGGAGTATGCCAGGGGAAATATGCGCGTGACGGATATGGACCTCGAGCACCTGAAACTTTTGAACAAGATCGTGGATCAACTGAAAACAGCATGCCAAAACGTCAACACGATCATCGTGAACGGGCGCAGGCAGTCGATCGAAATGTATGCGATCGGAGCGATTCAAAAGGCTGAGTCAATCGGCTTTGCGGAAAACAACCGATTTACGAACAGCGCCTTCGGAGATCTTCTGACCGCGGGGAACATCAAGCCGGTGTATTTCTTCCGGCACATCGGCGGTCCTATGCAAGATCTGTTCAACGAAATGCGAAAGGGTCAATCGCAATACGCGTTCCATCTGCAGGAGGCGAAGGACTATTATGAAACGGTAAAAGAGAAGTACCACGTAGACGATTGGTTGAAAAACCCGGGAGATAAGCTGCGAGTGACAACTGCCCGCGGCGATTCCTTTGAACTGACGCGAGACGAAGCGCTGGCGCTGTATGCGATCCATAATCGAGAGCTGCGCAACAAATCGACAACGGATGCGAAGCACCTGCGAGACGGCGGTTTCGTTTTCGACCGGGATGTGAAGATCAAGGACGAAAAAGGAAAGAGCCGGACGGTACGACATGGCACACCGCATCCTCTGAATGCACAGGATATCTCAAAGATCACATCTTGGCTCACGCCGGAACAGCGCGCATATGCTGATGAGTGTGTCCGATACATGAGCACGGATATGGCGGCACTGGGCAACGAAGTCAGTATGAAGCTGATGGGCGTCAAGCGATTCACGGAACAGTATTATTTTCCGTACAAGAGCAGCCGCGACTTTTTGGCATCGGCACCGGGGCAGCAATCCGGACAGGCTTCAAGACTGCTGCACAAGGGATTCACGAAACAGACGGTGGCGTTCGCGAACAACCCGATCGTGCTGCAGGGATTCACCGACGTATTCGGAAAGCATGTCAACGAGATGTGCATGTATAATGCAATGGCGATTCCGCAGGAAAACATGATTCGCGTTTATAACTGGGCATCCGGCGTCGATCCGTCGATCACAGCGACATCGGTCAAGGTAGCATTGCAAAACGCGTACGGCCAGAACGCGAAGAAGTATGTAGACACGTTCCTTGCGGATCTGAACGGGGACATGATAGCGGATCCGCGCGAGCAGCTTGGCTCGAAACTTACAAGTAAGTTCAAACGTGCTGCCGTAATGGCGAACCTGTCCGTGGCGATCCAGCAGCCGTCCGCAATCGTGCGAGCCGTAGCACTGATCAATCCGAAGTACTTTGTCGGGAAACCGAAACGCGGATCATACGAGGAAGCAAAGAAATACGCCGGCACAGCGATCATAAAAGACATTGGTGGTTTTGACACTGCTACCGGACGTGGCGCAGCTGAGTGGATCACGGAGACGAAGGCCGACACGATCGCGGGACGCGGTATGGATTTGATTGACAAGGCGGGCGGATTCTTGCCGGAGAAAATGGACCAGATCACATGGGGTGCGATTTGGGAAGCGTGCAAGCGCGAGATCGCCGACACAACGGATCTGACAGGTGAAGAATTGTTGAAGGCAGCAGGGGAACGCTTCGATGAAGTGATTGAAATGACGCAGGTATATGACAGCGTGCTCACTCGTTCGCAACTCATGCGCTCGAAGAGCGGAATGGTGCAGGCAGCGACGGCTTTCATGGCGGAGCCCACGGTCACGTTCAATATGCTGTATGATGCGATTACGAACACCGATTCGAAGACAAAGCTGCATACTACACGCACGATCGCGGCGGTGATCGGAGCAACGATCTTCAACACGCTATTGAAGTCCATCGTATATGCTGCGCGCGACGACGATGATCAGACGTACCTGGAGAAATACGTGGAATCAGTGGCGGGATCGCTCGGCGGGGAACGCGTCAAGAAATGGGGCCCGCTCGGCGTGATCGGACATCTTCTGACGTCGGAACTGAGCCCGGTCACAATGATACCGTATGTCAAAGATATCGTGTCGCTGGTACAAGGCTATGATGTGAGCCGCACCGATATGAGCGTATTTGCAGATCTCGTAAAGGCTGTGAACAATCTCAGCAATGAGAATAAGACATGGTCGGATCGATTGCTCCCGGTTGCCGAATCGATCGCGAATATGTATGGAATTCCTGCGAAGAACGTGAGAAGAGATATTACGGCGATCTACAATACAACAAGAGACCTGATTACAAAGGATCAGAGCGTAGATCCGGAAGGCATGCTTGCAGCTGTTTTCGCTGGAATGCAAATCGATCATACGATCAAGAGCAACACGGAAGATGCGTATAAAGCCTATATGAAGGGGAACACCGACAAAGCCGCCGGTCACGCCAAGACGATCGAGAAGTTCTACGCGAACAAAGTAGCCGAGAACCTTGCTAAAGGTGAAACGCAGAAAGACGCGGAGGAAAAAGCACGATCGAGTGTGAATACGGCTGTGGGCGGGGTGCTTGCGGAGAAATACGAAGCAGCTAAGACACCGGAGGAACGCGCGAAGATCCGAGCCCTGGCGTCAACGATCACGATCGGGAACGTTCCAATCTGGATCAATAAGGCGCCTGGCATTGCGGCACAATCATTATATGATGCGAGCGAAGCCGGTGATCAGAGCGGGCTGCAGGCAGCGCTGAACGAGCTGAAAGCGCTTTACAACGATCGCGTGAAGTACTACATGCGGACCGGGCTTAGCAAAGCGGACGCGGACAAGAATGCTCGATCCGATATCCTTGGAAACTGCACGAAAGTTCTGAAACCGTATTACAAGGAAGCTGCAACAGCGAGTGAGAAAGTGAAGATCAAACAGCTTGCGCTGCGGATCACGACATCGAACGGACAATTGTATAGCGGCTATAACTTCGACAGCAATTGGAAATGATAAGAGGGGCATTGCCCCTCTTATTTCAACAAAAATGGAAAGGCAAAGAGAAAACCTGATAAGATCACACCAAAGTAACACGCTGCCGCTATAGAAGCGTTTGCGAGTATAACTGATTTTTCGATCCATTCAGATGCAGATTTGTAACTGTTGAGAATTTCGAGACTGTCCAGCTTGCCTGAAAGATTGCCGGTCAGAAAGTTCATGGACATTTCCGTATTCCGATCCACATAGGAAAAAGGCTTAAGGCGAGCAAATCCGCATCCAATGATACAACCAAGAGCGATCGAGACGGAATAGAATATCTCAACGCCGAGAGAAAAAGAAATCAGGGGTGGAACAAACATGAAAAAGAAAATAGCTTTTGAGATGGACAATTGACTGATCCTTTGATGAATATCAGAAAGGATAAGGACTTTTTTCTCTGCGAAAATTCTTTTCTCGAGAAAGGATTTCCATTCGCTCCAGTCGGCATCATAATGCGGATAGGGCTCAAGTTCAACTGGCCTGAAAAAAACAGGAGATGAAAGATAATTTTTGAATGCTTCCAAATAACGCTGCCTGTCAAAGCAATAAGAAGATACAAAGTAGAAAATAACAGCTGCCGCAATGCCGCAAATCACATAATTCAGATATTCAGACATGAGCCTTGCCCTCCCTTTTAGGAAATTATATCAAACTGGTGAACGGGGTGCAAGAAGTGGGGAGAATTCTCCCCACTTTTTTATTATGCTTAAAGTATAAAAGGAGAAATGCATATGACATACAGAGAACAATTTTGCAAGATCATCGAATCGATGACCGGCTGCAGCATCTACACCTGGGGAGGGAACGGAGAGGATCTGCTGCAGATGTCGGACGCTGAACGTGCCGCGTACTTCGCGCGAAAGGAAAGAGCGGATTCCGGACGCACAAAAGATCAAAACATCGCACTTTGCGAGCAGCTTTTCCAAAAGCTGAGAGGAAAGGGCTGCAAGGAGATCCGCGCCTTCGACTGCTCCGGGCTGGTCTATTATGCACTTAAGCAGATCTTCGCCGGCCAAAGAGACATGACGGCCGCGTCGTTTTACGGTAGATGCGATCCGTCTACCGCAAAGACCGGACTGAAGATCTCAGACCTTCGGCCGGGCGATCTTGTGTTTAAAGATAAGGGATCCGGGATCGTGCACGTTGGCGTTTATCTCGGAAACCTGAAGATCATCGACGCAGCCGGGCGAGTAGACGGTGTGGTCAAACGCAGCATCACGAGCGACTTTAACCGCTTCGGCGTCTGGCCAGCACTTGACCAGGATCAACCGAGACCGAGCCCCGGGAAGAAATATGTCAAGGTCAAAGGATCAAAGGAACGGACCGTATGGATCCGAACGAAAGCCGGCACAGGTAAGGATTGCAAGAAGTATAAGGTAGCGCGTGGAGGAGAGACGTATCCTCTGCTGGGACGCGCGGAGACAGATCCTACTTGGTATAACATCGACGTGACCGGTAAGTCTCTATGGATAACCGACAAGCCGGCGTATACGGAGGTGATCGACAAGTGAACGCTCCGCAGTGGGTTGAAATAATTTTAATCATCGGGTCGGTGACAGCCGCTGTAACAGGAATCACCGCGCTGATCATCAAGATCGCGAAGGGAATTAGGAAGATCGTGAAAGGTTGCAGATGGATCGTGGACAGCATCAAAACGCTTCTCGAGCACAGCACCGAAAACCATATGGACATCTTGCGGCTAACCGTAATGAATAGCGAGATGCCACTATCAGAAAGAATTATAGCTGGAAAGAAATACATTGAAGCCGGAGGGAACGGAGATGTGAAGCACTATATTGAAGATCACTTGCTCCCACACGACATGCCGGCGAACCATCAGGAATTTTGTCCGATTTCGGACGTTAAGAAAGGAGATCACAATGGAACAGAAGAAAGTAAAGATTGAACAGCCGATCG